>JACCDR012485710.1_pt1 | contig 36021 bp, 54 predicted proteins | sample 7446431 | NCBI WGS metagenome assembly JACCDR01 (sample SAMN15323443, study PRJNA562643) | freshwater metagenome | isolation source: river surface water | place: USA:Blue River Watershed | collected 2017-08-17 | reverse complement strand
CTGGGGGTGGGCTGGGGCGGTGAGTGGCAGGTTGGTTTCGAAGATGCGGTGCCGGTAGGTGCGCAGCCCGAACATGGCTCCGCAGAGCAGGATGGGCTCGCGCAGGGGTGCGCCGACGACGTTTTCGATGATGTACGGCCTGCCGCTGTCGATCATGGCTTCGCGCATGGGGGCGATGAGGTCGGGGTGTTCGCGCCGCTGGATGCGCTGGGCGTTGGAGTGTGCCTGACAGGGCGGTGATCCGGCGATGAGGTCGTAGCGGTGTCCGTGTTCGCGCAGGTAGGCGATGGCGTCGGCTTGGACGAACCGGTACGGGTAGCGGGGTTGCGGGTGCAGGTCGACGCCGGTGACGTCGAAGCCGGCGGCGTGGTATCCGGCGGATGCGCCGCCTTGGCAGCAGCAGAGGTCCAGGAGTGTGGGCACGCATAGTGGGTGTAGCCGGCAAAGCCGGCATTGCCGGCACCCTGAAAGTGGGGGTCACCTTTGCGGGTGAACGGTTGGCGTCCACTTGCTACCGGTAGCGGGTGTTCCATCCGCCTGGTTCTTTGCGGCCGGTTTCGCGGCTGTGGCAGGACCGGCAGAGCGGGCGCAGGTGGTGGTCGGCGTGCGGGTCGGCGACGCCGTGCCGGCGCAGTAGCCGGATGCCGCGCGGGTGGTGGTCGGCGTGGGCTGCCATGCGGGGGCAGAGGGCGCAGCGGGGGTTTCGGCGGAGGTAGTCGAGCCGGCGGCGCGGCCAGTCGCTTCCGTAGAGCCGGTGGTCTTCGCGGATTCGGCGGGCGGGGTGGCGGGCGCAGGGTCCGCCGGGTGCGCGGCCGGGGCAGCCGGGGATGGTGCAGGGGCGTAGCGGCGCGGTGGGCATCCAGGGCTCACCTCGCGCGTGGGGCGGCGGGCAGGGGGCACGGGGAAGGCCAAAGTTCCCTGCCCGCCGCAGCTTCTTACTCGGTGGCGGCTGGTGTGGTGTCGGCTGCCGGGGTCGCCCATTTGCCGCCGTTGCGGGTTTTGCTTTTGGCGGGTTCGGGGGCTTCGTTGTCGAGCCAGTCTTGGATGGAGGCGTAGGCGGGGTGCCATTGGTTGGCGGGCCACCCCGCGCCTTTGTCAGTGCGCTCTACTTTGGGCGTCATCAGGGTGCACTGTTCTCCTGGTCGGGAAGCTTAACTGTTGATCGGGCCTGGCGGGTCCTAACCTCACTCGAAAGGCGGTACAGGTCGCCGACGCGGAAGAGGAACCGCTGCCGGCCGTTGCCTTCGCCGCCGCCGACGCTGATGGCATCAACCTTGCCGGTGAGGCGGAGCCGGGCGAGCCGCTGAGCGGACATCTGAATGAGTTTCGCTCCCTCTTCGCAGGTGACCAGGTCGTCTTCTTCGTAGGCAACCTGCGGTGTGTGCCAGCGTTCCCCCCAGTCGGCGAATCGCTTGTCGAGGTCGGCCACCTGATCGCTGCCGAGAGCGCCCATCAGATGCTTGTTGATCTCGTCGGCCAGGGAGGGGTTGCTGTGCCTGATCGCCGGGTCGGGGATTTTCGCGAGCAGGCTTTGCGCGTCGCGTTTCTCCGCGAAGGCGGATTCGGCGAGCGCCCGGTAGGCGAGGCACATCTTCCGGGCGCGGGCGATCGGACTGTCGCCGGGGAAGGGCCACAGCTTTTTCACACTTCTCCCTGCAACGCTCGGGGGCAGGACCCTTCACCTTCGCGGCAGATCAGCGGCCGGGGCATGGGGCCGTGCGGGTCGTACCGGAATTGGTAGAGGCTGTGTCCTTTGGCGACGGAATTCCAGCACTGGATGTACATGGCGAGCAAGTCCAGCGCGGTTGTCTTCTTCATGTCGCCGCTGGTTCGCATGGACAGCAGACGACTGCGCAGGGCTTTGCGGGGGTCTCCATCGGCGAGGGCGAGTTCGCCGCGCTGGCCGTTGACGATGCCGTCGAAGAACGCTTTGACGTAGGTGTTGCCGAACCCGTTGGCCTTGTTGATCAGGTAGTAGGCGGCGGACAGGGAGCCGGTGGTCGCCAGCGACTTTTTGTGGTTGCTGCTGCCGTAGGCGGCGGCTTCGCGCAGCCGGTCGGGGTCTTCGGCGAAGGTGTCGAGGATCTGCTGGTTGGTCAGCCGGATCCGCATCGCCGAGCGGGGTTCGTCGGCGCGGTAGGCGTGCACGACCCGGATCAGGGTTTGCAGGGTGGTGGTGTTCTTCTCCCCGCCTTTGCCGAACAGTTGCGCAGCGGTCCGCAGCAGCCCCTCGTCGATGGCTTTGAAGTTCTCCCGGGCCATGCCGACGAAGAACGGCATGGGCACTTTCAGGTCGGGCTCGACTTTGCCGGCGGCGACGATGGCGGTGAGCCGGTGCTGCGAGTCTTGCAGGTTGCCGTCTTCGTCCATGGCGGCGCCTTGGTGGGTGAGGTGCCATTGCCCGGACAGGATGATGTCGCGGTACTTCTCGACGGCATGGGGTCGCAGGCTGCGGTTGTTGTCGTTGGCCTGGTCCAGGATGGCCTGTGCGATGGCCGGGGTCATGTTGACCCACTTGAACATGGGCGCCGGGTGCGGGGTGAGATACCAGTCGAGCGGGGGTTCTTCACATTCGACTAGGTAGGGTCCGGCGGCTTTGGCGATGAGGGCCTGCTGGGCGTTGGCGGCGGCGATCTGCGCGTCGGCCTTTTTCTGGGCGGCGGCGGTGCGGGCGCGGCCTTCGGCCTTCTTCTTCCTCTCGTATTCGGCTTCGGCGTCGAACAGGCCCATTCTTTTCAGGTTCGATTCGATAGCCAGGATGGCTTTCTGATCGCTGATGCTGGAATGAATGGGGTACATCTTGTTGTCTGGATTGTAGATTTTGTAGCCGCCGCTGGAGGCTTCTTCGACGCGCCAGCCGACACGCCTGGCGCGGTGGGCGTATTCGACGGCGTCTTTCGCATTGGTAGCCATCAGGGGTGTCCTTCCTTGTCGCTGTCGTACAGGCGGATGTGCGAGTCGATGACCAGGGCGGTCGCGAAGGCCAGCGAGGCGATGATGACGTCGCAGGCCATGTGCAGGGTCCGGCCTTGCAGTCCGGCGATGAGCGCGGCGTGTGCCCACAGGTATCCGGCGAGGGTGACGAGCCGCTTCTGGGTTTTCAGGTCCATCGTGTTCATTGGCGGACCAGGCAGGGGCAGGGCAGGGCTTCGAGGGCGGCGGGGTTGTGCACCCAGGCGTCGAGTTCGGCGTCGGTGGGCGGGTGCCGGAAGCATTGCCGGGAGTGCGCCCAGTCGGGGCCGATGAGCTGCATGGTCACGCTGCCCGGCCGGGGCATCGGTGGGGTGTCATCACTGATCGGATGCGGCGTTGTTTCTCGGGCGGGTGGGCGCAGAGGGGCGCCAGGACCACTCGCTGCCTCTGCCCAATGGGGAATCTCCCGGGTACCCATCCGGTGCCGTCGTCGTATTCGCGGGGCAGGGTGTGGTTCTCGAAGGGCCGTATCGTCCCATCGGGATAGGTACTCATCCATACGATCACCCGGCGGCAGTCGGGGCAGTGGTCCTGGTTGGGCGGTGCTCCACGCCGATCCACCTCCACACTCCGTGACTTGATAGTCACCATCTTCGGGTTTTCCTCCAGTCGCGCACAAGTGGCGGTTCTGTCGGAGGTAACGAACGTGCTGGTCATCGGTTACTGCCCTCCCCCGGGTGAGTGAAGATCATCTGCTGGTGTTTGAGGTATTCCTGCCTGCTCAGACGGCCCGGACAACCCCCGCACCACAACACCTCCGGATCATCGGAGTGCCGGCGCAAGCTGGGTGCCGAGCACGACGGGCAGAACCCCGGCACCGCGATCACCCGCTCGTCCAGGCCACACATGCGCCGCACCTGCCGATGCACCGACGACAGCACGCCGAGCACCTGCACACCGGTGACCGGGACCGGCTGCGCCTCGTCCGGATCCCACGGCGCCAGCACTGTCGACAGTGCTGCCAGCTCACACACCCGCGGATGCAGGTACCGCAGGGCCTCCGACACGGCGAAACCCTCCCGCACCGGCATCCGGCGGGCGGCCTGCGCATCGCCGAGCTGCTCACGCAGGCAGCGCTCGGCCATCAGCACCGTCCACGCCAGCCGGTCACGGACGTTCACCGCTGCGGAATTCCACGGCGGCGACGACTCCGGTTTCGGGCGGAAGATGTGCAACTGCTCGGTGCGGGTGTCCCGGGGCACCATAAGCTGCGTGATGTCGATGTAGTCGAACTTCAACGACGTAATGACACGCTTGAATGAGTCCTCGCAGGACACGCACAACGACTGGCCCGGCGTCGTCCCCGGCGCCTGGAAATGGGAATCGTAAACCGAGCAATCAGCGCCGAGAACACAATAACTGTGGTTCACAGCGTCTTCCCCTTGACCGGGGTGAAATTGTCCGGGGAGTTCTGTGTCACCATCGGATTCAAACGCTTCGGCGCAAATCCCTTAGGCCGGACCCCGGTGTAAAGCTTATTGTTCTCCAATGCCCTTGCGAGCATTTGCCTCGCCAATTCCGGACCGCGAACATCTTTCAGATCGTCGGGAATCGGGGCGTAGTCGTCGGGGTCGTCAACCACTTTATCAGCCGGCGCGCACCCCGGCTCGGCCCGGCCCTGCGCGGGCCGCGTCGCCGCCCTCCGGGCTGCGCGCGGCGCGGAACGCGCAGAAGAAGTACCCGCCCCGCCCCCGGAGGGGGGCGGGTACTTCTCTATCTCTCTATCTCTCTCTCTGGGGGTACGTTTTTGTACCTCCAAATTGCTCTGACCTGCGGGTTTGGGGTCCCTGTCCTGGACATGTTGAGGATATGTCTTAGACATGTTCGGGATATGTTCAGGATATGTTGGAGACATGTCCGAGACATGTTGCGGATATGTCCCCTGCTTCTTCGCCGGGGTGTCCCGGACATGTTCAGGATATGTCGGTGCCGTCAGACGCCACTCCGAACGCCGGGTGATGCACCACCGCTCCACCGTGGAGTCGTCGTGCAGCAGCAGCCCCGCATCGACCAACTGCTCTATCATCGGCCGCCACGGAACCTTCGCCGGGAACACCGAACGCACCTGATCGACGGTGAGAACACCATCTCCGCCGCTGCCGGCAACGAGTGTCCATAGGTGCAGGAATGCCGCCCTGGCCGCGAGGGACACCTTCAGGATCCCCGGGTCCGAATCCCATCGGGCTGGCAGTTTCAAGAACTGCGCCGCGCTACTTCCCCGTGGCATCTTCGCCCCCCGCTCCGGGTCGCAGCCCGGCCGTCTTGTCGTTGAACATCTGCTTCACCGCCGCGTATTGCTCTTCCCATTCGGCGGGGAACTTGGTGCGTCTCCAGTAGGCGTGCAGGTAGTCGGCGCGGGTTTTCCACGGGGTGCGGTTGAAGCAGTCGAGGCACATTGCCCTATAGGTGGGGATCATGTTGCTGACACACAGCGGGCACGGGTGTTCATTGACGCTCATTGACGCGTTCCTCTTTGTGTCGCTCGCAGACGCGGGTCAGGGAGTCGGCGGTGGAGATCCGCCACCGGGCCAGCCGGGGATAGGGGGCCACCGCCTGCCCGCGCACGTGAATGTCTTTGCAGCAGTCGTCGCACAAGCGCTGCGACCGGATCCGCGCCACCACCGTCCCCGGCACCTTCACCTTCGGCCGGCGCGGCGGAGGCTGCGGCATCATTGGGAGAGGAGAGGCCACCGGATCCCCTCCACCGGGTAGATGCCCAGCCGGACCGCCTGCTGGCCGGGGTCGTCCACCGGCGGCCCCAGGCGCATGTCGGGGCCGATCAGGTGGTCGGCGTCGTCGTCGGGCAGCACCTTCGCGTCGATCAGCCCGTCCACACATGCCTTCACCGTCGGGTACCAGTTGGCCGGGTCCCGGCGCCTGCGGCCTTTCGGAAACACCAGCTCGGCGACCACCCACGCCCGGCCGATGCGCGGTATCTGCGCATCCTTGGCCGCCACCGCCGCCGCGTGCCGCCACGACGAGGTGTGGGTGGCGCGCGGCGCCCAGTGCAACCGCTGGTTCGAGTTCACCCAGGTCCGCTCACCTTTGAGGACGGTCATCGAATAGCCGGTAAGCCTCACGGTGTGCCGCCGTCCTGCTTTTCCTCGTCGGCCGGCATCGACTTGAGGTGCTCGATGAGCGCTTGTGCCTCCGGCTCGCTGACCTGCGTGGCGGTGCTGATGTCGCGGTCCAGTGCGTTACTCAGCCAGGACAGCCGGTCGTCGCGGGAGGTCAACCCGACCCGGTTGAACTGGGCCATCAGTGCTTTGCGGGTGCCGACCTGCATGTCCGGCGCATCCGGCACGGCTTCCTGCTCGTGTTCCGGCTGCGGGTCGGCGGTGTACTGCGGCTCCGGGTCCGGCTCCGGGTAGGCGGGCTGCTCGCGGCGCACCGTCCGCTTCACCTTCGCCGGTGGTGCCGCCTCGGGTGCCGGGCCGTCGGTGAGGCCGTCGTACATTTCCTCCGCCGAGTAGGGGCAGCCGATGTAGAGGTTCGCCGCGACCAGCCGGCACAGCTCGGTGGTGGCCCGCGCCATCAGCATCGCCTTCGGCTGGCTCTTCCAGTTGGCCTTGGTGAGCAGCCCCAGCCGCCTGGCCCGGTCGATCTCCCAGACCACTTCGGTCCACTGCTCGGCGCCGGGCGCCTTGCCCCGGTACACACACCGGGCTTCGGTGGCTTCGGCGAGGTCGAACTGGACCCCGGCGGCCAGCGCCATGCCCCGCATCGCGACAGCGGTGATGGTGGGGCGGCCCTCGATGACGTGGACGGCTTGCAGCGACGCCATCTGCGGCAGCCCGATCTCCGCACCGAACAGCATCGCCGCGGTGATGTCGTAGGGCTTGTTCTGGAAGTGCCGGGGAACGAACGTGGTGCCGGCGAGCACCTTCGCGATGCTGAACGCGTGCGAGGCGTCCTGCGCGAACCGTTCCATGGCGGACGCAGCTCCGGCGATGGCGGGCTGCTCGGGCAGGGCAAGTTCGGTCACGCTGCTACTCCTGGTGCTGTCTGCTTGTCGCCGACCCATGCGGGTGCGGCCTTACGGGCGCGGGCCACGCTCAACGTGTGCAGGAACGCCTTGTGGACTGCCGGTGAGGTGTCGACCGGGATGACGTCGTAGCCGTCGGGGCGCACCCACACCGCTTTCGCGCAGTCGATGCCGATCTCACGCATGGGGATTTCCAGGCCGGGTTCGGCTACGTAGGCGTCGGCGTGCTGGTAGGCGGCCAGTTGCAGCGCCGTCTCCGGCCAGATCCCTGACGCCCCGGTCTTGTAGTCGAACAAGATCCGCTTGCCTGACGGCAGCTCCCCGATCAGGTCGAACGTGCCGGCGTAGCCCCACGCATACGAGCCGATGACCTTCTCGACCAGCAGCGGGCGCACCTTCCACTCGTCCATGAACTTGGCGCACGACTCCACGTACGGCAGCAGCTCCGGGTCGTCCACGGCGACCTCGTCACCGGCGATGAGATCCTGCGCAAGGTGGTGCACTTTGGTCCCTCGCACGGCGGCGGCGTCCCGGCGCCGTTCGGGTGCCCCGCGCAGCGCCGCCACCGCAGCGTCACGGCCCTTGTTCAGCAGGGCTTCCAGCGCGGCCCAGGGCATGTCGGCGATCTCTTCGGCGACACATTTGGCGTACCAGCGGTAGAGGGCGTCCTTCGGCCACCCGGCGCCGATGGCGGTGGTGACACCGAACGCGTAGGCGCCGTTGATTTCATACGAGTGCCCGCGCCCGCGATTGATGCGTCTGATCGCCACGTTCACGCCTTCCGAACGGCGCGCTGGTACGGGTCGGTGGTGCGTTCGTTGAGCAGGTCTTCGACGGATTCTTTCCAGATCCGGTACCGCCCTCGTGCGCCTTCGCGCTGGTGCGACAGGATCCCCTCGGTGCACAGGCGGCGGACCCGTTCGGGGGTGAGCCCGGTGCGGCGGGCCACTTCGGAGACCGACATCAGCCCGTCGAAGCGGCGCGGCGGGTTGATGGAGTCAACACCCCCGTCGGCTTTGAACCGCTCTACTTCTTCGCGGCTGATCTCGAAGTGCCCGTATCGGGAGTGGACGAAGCCGGCGGCGAGGTCACCCCGGTAGATGCGCCGGTAGATGCGGTGCACGGAAACACCCAGCTCGGCGGCGAGCTGGCTGACCGTGACGGTTTCAGACATGGCGGTGCCCTTCGATGTAATGCTGTGTTTTTCACGCCGCTCTGCATCCGGTGGCGTTCCGGGTTGAAGTAAATGCCTTCAATCGCGTGATCGTCAACGATTACCCGGTTGCGCCGTTTAGCGGCCAGGAATGGTGTTGCGCAATGGCGGAAACCGTAGGGCGCCGCGACCATTCAGTAGAGCACCACGCACAAATGTCACTCTGCGTCTACCGAAAGCATCGATGGTCATGCGTGCGAGCTAAACGGTTCCCCCGAAAGAGTGAGCCCGCACAAACAACCTTCCACCCATACCGGCCGTTAAAACCCGCAACAGGCCACCCCGCCCACCGGAAAGCCAACCCACCGTGAACGGCACCATCTACATCGTCCGACGCCGCCCCGGAGCCCACCGGGTGACACCATTTCGCACCCGGCTCGCCGCCTGGTTCCGGCTCTACTGGAGCGGCCGATGACCACCCACCGCAAAAGCCCGCGCCACCACCTGCGACACGAAACCGAACACCTGATCATGCTCACCGTCATCTGGACGCTGATCATCTCCAACGTCGTCTTCGCCACCGCCGCACTGTCCTACGCCGACCTGCGCACCTTCGGCTGGGCGTTCATCGGCACCTGCGGCTCCCTCTACGCACGCGCCCTCACCATCGACGAAATGGAGGAAACCCGCGACATGAACGCCAGCACCGGCTACCGGGCCATCGCACGTCAGCTCCGCTGGGAGATCGACGAGCAAGTCCTGCCCCCCGGCGCCCGCATCAACGGCTACCGGCAGCTCGCCAAACGATTCGGCTGCACCCAGACCACCATCTCCCGCGCCATCCGCGTCCTTGCTCAGGACGGCCGCGTCGAAACCCGCGCCGGCAAAGGCATCTACGTCGTCGGCGGCAACGGCGACAAAGGAACCCGCGTCGACACCGCGTTCGCCCGCGTCGAAGCACACCTGCGCCGCCAGATCATCAACGGCATCCCCCTCGCCGATGCCGAGATCCTTAAGCAGGTGTACAACACTTCCGACTCCACCATCGGCCGCGTCCACCGCAAACTGCTCGCCGACGGAACCATCCGCCGGACCGGACCCGGCCGCTACGCCGCCACCAGCAGATAGCCAGCAAAAAGCCCCGCCCCCAAAGCAGCATGGGGCGGGGCTTTCGCTCGCCCGGCCCCCGGCGGTGACAAAAGGCCGAACAAGATCCATCGGGTGCTACGACGAGAAACGCTCCATCAGCGACCGCAGCCGGGCGACGCGCGCCAGCATGTCCTCCCGCAACTCCTCATGTTCGGTGTTGATCGCAACCCGCTGGTATTCGGCGATACCGAGCAGCAACGCCCGGAACACATCGTGGCGATCCTGCTGCGACAGGCGCATCTGGACCCGCTCGGTCACCGCCGCCTGCCCAGCGTCGCATACCCGTACGGCATCGCCTTGATGGTGCCCGCCACCAGGAACAAGGTGACCATCACCATCTGCGCGGCCTCCGCTTCTCCGACCGGCAACTCATTGAGCACCCGATCGTAAGCCCGCTCATCACCGGTCGACAACGCCGCCACCACTCGCGCCGCCCACCGGGCATGCGCCGGCACCGAGCTGCCGACCAGATCATCGGTCAACTCCCCGGTGTTGGCGTTCATCAGCGACACCTGCACCCCGGAGTCCTCATCGAGCCGATCACCGACCACGCCGCCGGCGCCGTGGTGCATGCTCTGCGCCACCCACGTCCGCAGTGCCACATCGATGCCGTACATCCCGAACGCCATCGCGACCTCACGCATCGCATCCCAGGCGGTCTCCCGATCGTCCGCGACTGCCGCATCCCACACCTTCGCCAGCATCGCCGCCAAGTTGACGCTCTTCATCACCCCTCCAACCGCATTACGATCTGATCCCGCAGATGCCGCATCGCCTTCACCCGCATCCAGTCCCGCATCGCCACCGTTGCGGCAGTAACCCCGGCCCCCCACAGTGCACCGGCCGCGAACCCCCAGCCGTCGTCGATCACCTGCATCACGGCGGACCCGACCACACACGCCCCCGCCCCCAGCAGCAGCGCCCGGATCCGCACCATCGCCGACCGGATCCGCGAGGTCAGCACCCGCGAGCGGGGACGGGCGATGAACGCCGGAACCGGCGGCAACCCCTCGACGGCAGACGCAGCCTCCGGCAGCCGGTCCAAGGCCAGGCCCAGATCCCCGCACACCTGCGTCAGGCCCGGCTTCACCACCAGCGGGAAGACCACCACCATCTCCAGCGGTTTCACAATTCACGGCTCATCGAAAAGCCGACGCCCCCGAATCCGCCGGGCTCTTCCTGTACCAGCGCGGCGATTTTCTCCAGGTCGGCGCCCCCGGCAGGCAGGGAACGGCACAGGGCCAGCATCATGTCGCGCATCCCCTCCGGCACATCCCCGACGAGGCGAACTTCGGTGTCGCCCCCTGCCGTGACCAGCAGATCGGGTTCTTCGCCCCGCACCCGGTTGACCTGATAGAAGCGACCCGCACAGTCGAGGATCTGCACCATCCGAGCCTCTTTCGCATCGGGGTGATCGCCGATCCGCCCCGGCTCCGGAAGATCCTTGTAGGGCGACCGCAGAAACCACGCCTCCGCGTTCACCATCACCCCGGCGAACTCGGCCGCCGCCTCGTCGGAAAGGAAGGGCGGGACGCCTTCGTCGACGGCCTCCAGGAACATCTTGCCGATCGCCGCAATGGCCGCCGCGGAACCCTCGCCGGGTTGCAGGTCCAGGTCGGTCGGCTGGATGGGCGACGGCAACCCCTCCACCCCGTACACGGCGCCCATGTCTTTGACAAAAAGCAGCGTGACCTGCGGCGCCGTGCCGTCCCAGCCCCGCTTGTCGAGCTGCGCTTCCGCCGCCTTGATCATTTCGATGATGAGCTTCTCTTCGGGGATCATGCCTTCTCGTCTCGGATAGCGCGCCAGTCGCCGGACAGTCTCGACAGACTAACGCCGCTCGCACCGCACAGGACGTGCGCTGGGCACAAAAAAAGAGCGGGACGGCAGCCCCCCAGCTACCGTCCCGCCCTCGAACTGATGGTGATACCCGAACCGATCAACGCCCGTTCTCGAATCCCGTTGATCATCCGGCCCTGAACACCCGTCAACAACCCGGCCGATCAGGACTCCCCAACCCTAGTACAGCACGATCGCCGACAGTACACCCATCAGAGCGACCGACAGCGCCAGCCCGATCAGCACCCCGCAGACCAGCTCCCGCAGGGTCACGTAACTGTCCATACGGTCGGCCATGTTCGCGGTCCGATAACCCCATCCGGGGTGAGGCCGATTCGCTTTTGCCACGACTTCACGGCCGCCTCCATCTTCGGGCCGAAAAACCCGTCGGCCGACCCGGACGGCAATAGCCCGCGCTTCGAGAGTTGGAGCTGAAAGAGCTTCACGGACGGACTCGGGGACCGCTGGTTGTCGTCGCGCTTCAACACCCCGCCCGGGAACACCGGCACCGGCGACTTCCGCCCGGCCGACGGCGAACTCGGCAACGAGTTCAGGTACTTCTCTTTCGACTCCCCCCGCAATGCCGACAGAATCGCCCGCTTCGCCGTCGCGCTGTTCACGTACCGGCGCCGGATCTCCAGATGCACGTGCCACGTATGGTCGGACGAGGCGGCTTTCGTCTTGCGCGCATACACATCCCACCGGCGGGCCGTCGAACCGTCCGTCGTCCCATTGAATGCGTTCAGATACTTCCGTCGAGGATCGGTTGTATCGGCGAACAATCTGACCAGGCGCTTCGTACAGTCGATCATGTCGGCGCGAGACATGTTCATATCGATCGCGGCTGCCGCATCCGCCGGCCCAACCTTGTCGTCCGGCCGCACCACCGAATAGTTGCTGCTCGACGGTTGATCCTGCCTCGAACAGTGATACCCGCCCTGCCGCAAATGCCGGGCGTCCGGAACAATCCCCGAAACCTTCGCCGACGACCAAATCGCACTCCACTCCCGGGCAAGCTGCTTCACCATATCGGTGGCAACAGTGCTCATTCTCCCGCCTCCTGCGGATCCGGCGCCTCACCCAAATTGGCGATCGGCTCTTCATCGGGCTCCGCAGCCGACGCCGCGAACTCGTCGTCGTCATTGATGTCGGACACAACAAACCCCCTCCGGGCACAAAAAAGGCCCGCCCCCAATCAGGGACGGGCGAAGTGAAAAGGTGTCGGGTTAGTCGTCTCTACTGCTGGGCGGGTTCAGGATCTCCGCGCGGGAAATCTTCGACGCGATGCACAGATTGTTTTCCTTGCACCAGCGCTCGAAGAGGCGGATATACAGCATCCCCTGCTTGACGAACAGGTCCGCCTGCTCGTCGCCGCGCTCGGCCCGGCCTTCCTCCGCCAGCTTCACCAGCTCGGCGTTGAACCAGTCCCGCGCGAAGCCGGGGGGCAGCTCCCAGGGTGTCGTCTCCACGTAGCTCATGCCGGGGTCAACGAAGGGCCGGAGGGCCGCGTTACGGACGACCGACAGGCCCCTGAGCTGCGGAAACGCACATACAAGTGGTTTGGTGTACAACGCTAACGCAAATGTGTCTAAGCTACTTGCATGAGAAAACGCCCCCCGTTGCCCTACAGGGTTCCGAAGCTGCCGACCCACACCCACCCCGCCGGCTGTGCGTGCGAGCCTGCGGCCATCTACCTGCGTGTATCGAAGGTCGGGAAGCGCAGCACGATCCGCTCACCCGAAGATCAGTTTCACGAGGCGAATTCATACGCGGAGAGAAATAGTTTTCGCGTAGTCGCCATCGTCACGGACATCGACAAGTCCGGCCGGACCTTCCGCAAGCGCTCAGTCGACATGATGATCAACGACATCAAGGCGGAGAAGTTCCGCTGCATCATTTTCTGGAAGTGGTCACGGTGGGCGCGGTCCGTCGCCGACTCAACGATCTACTTGAAGCGGGTGCGGGACGCCGGTGGCCGAGTCGTCTCAGCAACCGAGGACTTCGACCAGAACACCGCGCTGGGGAAGTTGCAGCTCAACATGGTCGGTTCGTTCGATCAGTACTTCAGTGATTCCAAGTCCGAAGACTGGAAGGCCGTCTTGGAGAAGCGGGCCGACCTTGGCCTGCCTCGCACTGGCCGAGCCAGGTTCGGATATGAATACGTTTCGGAGGTGGTGGTCGAGGACTGGTCGAGAGTCAAGAAGGACCAGTACGTCATTAAGGAATCGCAGGCCCCCGACCTGCGCCGGTGCTACGAGATTTACAACTCCGGCCAGGGCTTCGCGCAGGTTGCCAAGATGCTGAACGGGCAGGGGCACCTGACGACACTTGGCGGGCGATGGACCGCGCAAGGCGTCGGCGTGATGATGGATACAGGGTTTGCGGCCGGCTTGATCCGGGAGCGGAGCAACCCGACAGACAAGCCCGCTTCGCGGTTGGATGAATACGACGTATGGCGGGAGGGTGCGCACACCCCCGTGATCGATCGCGCAACCTGGGACAAGTACCTGTTGCGGCGGAAAGAGCGGATCAACATGCCAGCGCGTCTCCGCCGACCGACCTACCCTTTATCTGGGCGCATGTATTGCATGGCGCCGTCGCCCAATGACGCGTTCGGCGTGTGTGGGCGGCGCCTGCAATCGAAACACCTCGGAGCCGCAATGACTCACAATTGGGTGTGCTGCTGGTCCGGGACGCACCACCCCGGAGTCAATGTGTCCGTCTCCAACCGCCTTGCCATGATCCACCTCCGCAATGAGATCCGCCGCTGCGCCGGAGAGGGGGTCGAGGTGGATCGTATGGCGAAAGCGTCGATTCGGAGACTCGCCAAGCAGCGGGCTCGGGCTGATCAACTCGACGTCGATGCCGACCGCTGGCGTAAGAAGATTCAAAGGTTAGTGGATCTCTATACCGACGAAGTGATCGAGCGTTCGCAGTTCACCGAGAAGAAGATCGAGTACGAGGATGAACTTCGCCGTGTTCTCGTAGAACGCCACGAGCTGGGGACCGACGGCGACGCCCAACCCAACTATCGCGCGTTCCGTACCCTCGATGAGGAGTGGGACTCTCTTGACCCCGCCCGGCTCAACGAGGCGATCGGGGCGCTATTCGGGGCTATCACGGTCTCTCCACGCACGCCCGGCGTGTCTTCAAACAAGTCCGCCGCCGACCGCGTGTCCTGCATTCCGCGCTGGGAATCCGAACGACTTTCCTGGATGCAGCGCTCAGCGTGAGCTAGGCCAATGATTTGCCAGAACTCTTCGATGCACTGCTCGCGCGTCATGTCGGCTAGCCAAGAGTCTTGCGGCGTTTGCTGCCAGTTGCGTTCACGGTTGGGTTAAACGCAGGAAAGTCCCGCATCCCCGGCAAAGGATGCGGGACTTTTGTGTGTCGGCCGGAGTCCGGGAGAGAGGGGCCGACGGGCCAGGAAACGGCGCGGCGGGCTCCGGTTGGCGTTGCCGTTCCTGGCTTGCTTCCAGTGTCGGGGTGGTGCGGTGTGAAGGGCAATGTTCATTCACGTTCTGCACGTTCGGCCAGGGTGGCATGCAATTTGCACAGAGAAGCGGCGGGGCCTTTCGCGAACCCTCAGGAGGAGGTTCGAGCGTCAGGCCCCGCCGCGACTTCCCAACCCATTAGGAAGCGGGGTTCAGTGTACAGGTGGCGCCGACGCGGTTACCTGGGTGCGGACGAACATGGCGATGCCGGTTCCGACGAAGCTCATGATCAGCGCTTGCTCTTCGGGGTTGATCTCCAGGCCGAATCCCAGGGCGAGGGCGAGAAGGGCTTGAACAACCCCCAGGATGGCGGCGACCTGGCCGTCTTTGACGGCGTAGGCGACCAGGAGTCCGGCGGCGGCGGCGACGGTGGCGTTGACGGCGGATTGCTGGTCGACGGTCAGGGTGAGGGCGAAGGCGGTGATGAGCCGGATGCCGGTGGCAGCGAAGCTGGTGAAGAGTGCGGGGTCGCGGCGGATGACGTGCACGTGCACCCCCTCGGTTTGATCTTGCTGGTGATTTCGGTGAGTGCCCCGCCGGGCAGGACGACGTAGACGCGCAGGCTGGTGGGGCTGGCGTAGACGTAGATCAGGTCGTCGGTGTCGTGGACGTTCAGCACTCTTGGCTCGGCGGTCCAGGGGCGGGGTTGAGGGTGCGCAGGGCTTCGGCCTGTGCGCGTTCCTGGTTGAGCTGGAAGCGCTCTTTGTCGTTGACCCGGCCGATGGCGGCGCTGTCGGAGTTGACTTTCTCGACCTTGGCGAGGGCGACCTGCGCGGCGGAGCTGTTCAGGCTGTCGCCTTCGATGAGGACTTTGAGCAGGTCGAGGAAGGCTTCCTGGTCGACGCGCAGGCGGGCGCGTTCGCTGGTGGATAGCTCGTCGTAGCGGGCGTTGATCTTGCGGTCGATGGCGGCGGCTTCCGCGCGGGCTCTGTTGGACTCGGCTTGTGCGTCGCTGTAGTCGGCGAGGCATTGCTGCACGTTGGAGTAGCCGAGGACCAGGCCGCCGATGATCAGGAAGTAGATGACCATGGCGATGAAGATGATCCGGACGGTCCGTGCGGAGCCGAGGGAGTACCAGATCTTCTGCTTGCGGCTGGTTCCGCGGTAGGGGGCGTGGGTCATTGGCGTCCCTTCTCCCAGATCCACCGTCCGATGAGTCCGGCGCACAACGAGATCAGCGCGAAGATCGCGGCTTGCAGTGAGTACAGGACGATGTCTCTCATGCCGGCGGCTCCGGTGGTGCGGGCGGCTCGGGTTGCTGGCCGGGCAGGATGGCGCGGGCGGCGGAGCCCCAGGGCGCGTAGAGGGTGGCCCAGGGGGCGACGGGGATGCCCCAGAACCAGAACGGGGGCAGGCTGTCGAGCATCTTCGAGCCGTCGCGGAATATCTGGTAGACGCTGATGGCGCCGAAGGCGATCCAGAACGCGACGATGACCAGCATGATCAGGTCGCGTACTTGGTGGGCGCGGCTTTTCGGGGTGCTGGCGGTGGTGTCGGGCTGTTCGCTCACGTCACTCCTCCATGGTCACCGCTAGTCCTGCTTCCAGAAGTTCGGTGGCGAGGTCGGTGGCGTTCGGCAGGATGATCGAGCCGAGGACGCGGCCGTATTTGTCGAATCCTCGACTGACGACGGTGACCTCGGGGTTGATGGTGGAGGCCCGGCCCATCAGGGTGCCGGTGACGAAGGCGCGGGCTTTGCGGCCTTCGGGGGTGTCGATCTCGGGGCAGTTGATGCCTTGCAGGCGGACTTTCTCGCCGATCTTCCAGACGCCCCAGCCGAGGTCGAGGTCGACGCAGAGGGTGTCGCCGTCGATGATGCGCACTACCCGGCCGGGGACGGTCCACTGTCGTTTGTTCATGCGGGTCCGAGGTATTTGACGGCGCAGGTCGGCTGGAGTGCGGCGGAGGTGGCGCTGGCGGTGTTCAGTTGCGCGCCGGTGGTCTGGTAGGCGTACAGCGCCATGGTGGCTCCGGCGGCGAGGCTCGCCTGGTAGGGGCGGGCGGCGACGGTCATGAACACTGCGGAGCTGGCGGCGACCTGGGTGCCGGTGCCGGCGATGACGGAGGTCTGGCCGGGGGTGTTGAAGCCGACGAGGCGGGCTCCGTTGGCGACGTTGTTGAATCCGACGGCGCCGGTGAATTCGTAGATGCCGGCGTAGGGGGCGGTGAAGGTGGTGCCGGACCAGCAGGTGACGCGCTGGTAGTCGATCTGGCCGAAGTTGATGGCGGTGTAGGTGGAGTCGTTGAGGGTCTGCGCGACGGTCTGGCGGACCTTGACGAGGAGGCTGCCGGGCAGAGGCACCCAGGCGGCGGATGATCCGATGTAGTGGTAGCCGGTCTGGGTGTCGTAGAAGTGCCCGCCGCCGCTGTAGTGGGTGTCGGAGCCCAGGGCTGCGGTGTTGCCGGAGTAGAAGCCGCTGCCGGTTTGCAGGCTGGCGATGTTGTTCTCGGCGGTGGTGACGCGGTTGGTCAGCGTTGTCAGGTTGCCGCTGTTGGTGGTGATCGACGAGGCGTTGGTGTTGACGGCGGAGACCAGGTCGTCGAGGGCCTGGTTGAGGATGGTTCCCCACGTGCCGTTGGATCCGTTGACGACGGGTTTGGTGACTGCAACCACGTGGGGGCCTTCCTATGTGGTGGTGGGTATGTCGGCGGCACCGTCGGGGGCGGTGTAGTTCTTCAACTTGCGCAGGACCCGGATGAGCGGGTTGCGTTTGCTGCGCGGGTTGGCCGAGGGCAGCGGGTCGCCGAGGGTGAGCTGAACTTGTTCGACGCCGGTGTTGTCGATGTCGACTTGGAGTTCGGAGACGCGGAACTGCTCGCGGATGAGTTCGCGGCCGGCGCGGATCCTGACGGCGACGGTGTCGCCGATGTCGATGTGGCTGCGCCCGCGCCAGTACCCGGTTTTGAGGGTGATCTGGTAGGTGGGTCTGCGGTCGGCGAGTTCGCGCAGTTTCTTGGCGGCGGCGTTCTGGATCAGGTTGATGTCGCCGCCGAGGGTGGAGTTGCCGTCGAGGGCGTCGCGTTGTCCGTACTGTTCGATCTGGGCTTGGATGACATCGACGACGCCGCCGGTGCCGCCGGTGTAGTAGAGCGCGTTGGCGTATTTGTCGGCGGCGGCGACGCGCCTCCAGGAGGCGATCGGTGACGGCCCGCCGACGTCGTAGAGCACGACGCCTTTGTTGCTGCCGCGTTCACCTTGGACGATGCGCAGGGTGGGCGGCTTGTTGAGGTTGCCGGGTGCTTCGATCCACCATTCCCATGGCTGGGTGCTGACGGCGAGCAGGTTGTCGAACAGGTCGCCGATGGTGGTGCCGGGGGGCAGGGTGAACGGCTGGGTGGTGGGGCCGAGGTCGGCGGGGTCGCTGCCGGTGGCGGCGGACAGGTCGATGTTGGTGTTGCCGGGCAGGGCGAAGGCCATGATGTCGGTGATCTTGGTGCCCTTGTCCCACATCGATTCGGCGTTGACGGGGTCCTTGTAGGCCAGGACCATCCGCTCGGCGAGGACGGTGCGGTAGTCGTCGAACTGGCAGCTTGTGGTGATGCCGGTGTCGGAGGTTTGCACGTCCACGCTGGAACAGTTGAACCGGCCGATCATCTCGACGGTGGTCAGGCGGGGGTCTTTGCGCCGCCACCACAGGTCGGTGTCCATCTCGTCGATGAGCAGGAAGTCGCCGCGGTTGTGGGTGATCTCGGCGCGGGCCTCGGAGCCCTCGTTCAGGCGCAGGGTGAACGACAGCGATTGCGCCGGGGGCAGCGACAGGGCGGGACGCGAGACGCGGCGGCCTTGCTGGATGCCGTAGTTGGCGGCGCCGCGCCACACGATGGTGGGGCTCCAGGGGCCGATGCCGAGCAGGTGCATGGGGGTGCCGGTGTAAGCCAGCGACGGCGGCAGCAGCGGGGTATTGGTGTCGGGTACGGCGATGCCGTAGTAGTCGCCGTAGCCGTAGGTGCCTTCGCCGTAGCGCCAGTTGGTCTGCGCCGGTTCGGTGCCGAAGTAGACGCCGGTGCCGTAGATGCCTGCGCCATAGGGGATGTTGGTCGGCTCGGTGACGACTTCCGACGAGGCCCCCTCGATCTGCTCGCCGTCACCGATGCTGTGGGGGGCGAGGGTGTCGGCGGGTGTCCCGGTGTAGGTGCCGGCGCCGTAGTCGCCCAGGTTGTAGGAGTGTTCGCCGGTGAAGGTCAGCGTGGGGGCTGCGACGGTTTCGGCGTCGTTGGTCCCGGTGGGTGCGGCGGCGGGCGTGTATCCGGGGGTGCCGATGCTGTCGGTGTCGGTGACACCGGCCGGGTAGAGGACGTAGGGGCTGTAGGTGCCGTTGCCGTAGGTGGCGGCGCCGTAGGCGGTGTTGTCTGCCACGGTCCCCCCGCCTGCTCAGGCGCCGATTCGGTAGATTTTGGCGGCGCTGTTGGGCCAGGCGATGGTGACGGTGCCTGCGCCGGGGACGACGGGAAGGTTGTCGCCGGAGTCGAGGTAGAGGCAGAGCCGCTGGTTGGCGGGTGTCACATCACTGCCACCGGTGACAGCGGAAGCCTGGTAGATGACCAGGATGTGCGGGTTGCTCGATGCGTTTGTGGTCAGTTGCACGTCGGCGGCGTCGAAGACTCCACCCGAGACGGTGACGCCGGTGAGGGTGGCACTGCCATTGATGACACCGCCGGCGCCGGTCAGGTCGGCCATCGAGGTGTGCCCGGCGTTGAAGGTGTAGCCACCGACGAGGGCAACCTTGATCACGGCGGTGTCGAGGTCGACGGCTCCGGTCATCAGGGCGGTGCGGAACGCGGGGTAGCTCTGGTTCACGCGCGAGACTCCTAGTCCAGGTCGTAGGTCATGCCGTCGAAGGACAGGAAGGTCGGCGCGGACCCGGCGGGCAGGTAGCAGGTGACCAGCCCGTTGGTGCCGAACCTGGCCCGGAAGGTGTACGGGCTGACGGAGGTGTTGCCGACCAGGTACTTGGTCCACTTGGGCCGGAAGTCTTCGGGCACGGTGAACACGACGTGTTCGCTGCCGCCGGCGAACGGGGCTTCGTTGGTGCGTTTGACGCTGCCGGCGAAGCGGACCTCGTTGTTCTGGTACCAGCAGCGCAACTGGCTGGATCCGGTTTCGGCGCGGGCGGAGGCGTAGTTCGCGGCGAGGTAGCCGTCGAGCAGGATCCGGTCGGTGCCGGGGCCGCCGAACACCCGCAGCGGGTCGATCTGCCCGGCGCCGATGGAGGTGTCGGAGCCGGAGATGGTGAAGGTGCCGATCGCGAGGATGGCGGCGGTGCCGGTGGGGGTGGGTGCGCCCTGCCCGGTGTCCTCGGTGATGATCACTTTGGAGGTGTATTCGGTGCCGGTGTACAACGCGTCGTAGACGGCGATGAACGCCCGGTGGGTGCGCGTCGATGTGGGGTTGGTGTTGAACCCGGTCAGCGGCACGGTGATCCGCTCGGGCATGTACACCAGGTAGGTGCCGACCTTCGCGTAGCCGCCGTTGACGTCGATGCGCCAGCCCTGCGGCTGGCTGGGCAGCAGCTTGAACGAGGTCGGCGTGAGCACCCCGTCGCGGGTGGCGAACGCGTGCAGGAAGGTGCGGAAGTCCTGCGCCGTGTAGTAGATGGGCGGGTCGTCCGGCCCGGCTTGCATGAACATCGGCCGGAAAGCCAGGCCGGTCGAAACGGTAGCCACGAGGCAGGCCCCTTAGCTCAGACGCTCATCAGGCGTTCGCGGTATTGGACGGTGAGGATGCCGGTGGTGCGCAGGTAGCGGACGGTGTAGGTGCCGGGCTGCCACCGCCAGAAGGTGGAGACGTTGAAGTCGATCGCCTGGAATGGGCTGATCTCGTCGAAGACCTGCCCGGTCTCGATGTCGCCGAGCCGTACGACGCCGGTGTCCATGTCGATGTGCAGGGTTTGCCCGGAGCGGATGGTCAGCCCGGACAGCCGGAACCGGTCGCCGTTGGACACCACGATGTCGGGGTCTTCGACGGGGCCGGTGATGTAGATCGACGGGCTGACGGCTGCGCTGCCGCCGACGGTGAAGGTGAGGTTGGGGTAGATCAGGTCGGCGGAGGGGCCGAACCCTTTCGGGAACGCGGCGGGGAAAATCCAGTCGAGGGCTTCGCGGCCGATGTCGGAGTCGCGGGTGGAGAACGACAGCAGCGGCCCTTCGGCCATGCCCAGCGGGGCGATGAAGCTGAGTTGTAGTTCGAGCATTGCTGCCGCACGGCGGGTGTAGGTGATCGCCCAGGGTTGTCCTTTGAGGGCCATCTCGTAGGTGCCGGCGGTGTCCCCGGCGCGGGTGATCCGCAGCACCGGCGACGCGGCGGGGTGCGCCATCGCGACGAGTTTCTGCACGTACCAGTAGGCGTCGCGGCGGATCCCGGTGACCGGGTCGACTCCGCCGCGGATCTGCAAGTCGAAGGTGACGGTGCGGGGGCCGGTGAACCCGGCCCCCTGACTGACGCCGTCCGCCCCGGGGTTGGGGCTGGTGGTGTACCGCATTTCGGGTGCGCCGAGGTCCCATTCCTTGCAGGCGATGGGGTCGCCGGCGTTGGCGCTGCGGGGGCGCAGCACGATCTGGTCCGCGCCGTTGATCAGGATGAGTTCAGCGGCGTGGACAGCGGTGATCATCTACACCCCCGCAGGCAGGTAGTTGTACCGGTTGGTCATCTCGGCGACCTTGCGGCCGTCGAGGTTCACCGACGGCTGCGAGGCGGCGATGACCTGCGCGAGTGCGAGCAGGTCCCGCCGGTCGATCCGGGCAGGGCCGGGCGCGGTCAGCGCCTTCTCCTGCTCGTGGGTGCGGATGGTTTCGTTGCGGCCGGTGCCGTTGTAGGCGAGCGTGAACCCGGGCGGCAGGGTGCCGCCGGTGTCGTAGCTGGCCCAGTGCACGTGCGCGTTGGATCCGGAGTGCTGCCGGTGAACGGCGTCGCTGTACCGGAACGGGCGGCCTCGTTTGAGGTCGAGTTCGCGGTACGGGGAGATCAACTCGTACGTGCTGGCGCCGTAGTTGCTGTGGATGAACTGAGCCAGCGAGCGCCACGGGTTCGTGTCGATCGCCTTGCCCAGAGAGTGCCGGGACACGTTGCCCGACAGCGTCCGCGAGCCGCGCCGGAACGCGGAGAACAGCGACGCCGTCGGGAACCGGCCCTTGATGATCGACCACAACCCCTGCCACGTGCCAGGGGTCTGGCCGGCGCCGAGCCTGCTGCCGCCGAAGACGTACGGCGGTAGCGCGTTGAGCACGGCGAGGGCGTCGGCTTCACGCTGGTCGTAGCGCAGCGGGAACGCCGACACCTGCACGGCTTGTGCGAGCTGCCCGGCGGTGTATCCGGCCTTGTCGACCCGGCGGGCCTTGCTGATGAACTTCTGCGTCGCGCGGGCGACGTTCATCCGGTCGCGGGTGGATCCCCAGGATGCCCGCTGTTGCAGGAACCCGACGGAGTCCCGGTCGCCGTAGTTGATGTTGCGCAGCCCGGACTCCACAATGCCCGCTTCGATCAGCGCGAGCAGTTGCTTGTCCGATGCCCCCATGGCCCGCGCGGTGGCTTCCGCGATGGCCGCAACCGCCTGGTCGCCGACTGCCTGCCCGGCACCGGCCGGCAGCGTGATGGCCGGCATGGGCAGGTCTTCGACGTTGACGTTGAACGGTGCCCGCCCGAACATTCCGCCGTCGGCGAACTTCGGGAACTGCTTGGTCCGCACCGCCTCCATGAACCCGGCCCCGTAGTGCTGCACCGAGGCCGCCGGCTGCACATACTCGCCGTGGGACAGCCAGGCCAGGTTCGAGTCGCTGGTTGCGGTTCCGGCCCCGATGACCGGCCCACCGGTCGCCATGTACTTTTTCGGCTTCCCGGTGATCGGGTCGATGTACTGGTTCTGGCTCGACACCGTGTCGGCACCGGCGGCGCTGTTGGAGTACTGCGGGTTGTACAGCACGAACTGGTACTTGTAGAGGTTCTCCAACTGCTTGAGGACCGTCTCGTACCCGTCGGCTTTCAGCAGGATCGTGCGGGTGCCGACGACTGCGGTCAGGGCGGCATCGACCTGCCCGGTTCGGGTGATCAGCGTCTCGGCCTGCTTGTCGGTGGCCTTGATGCTGTTGCCCATGGCGTTGAACTTCGGCACCGCTCTATCGGCCGCTGCTGCCGCCGTCGGGATCTTCACCCCGGCGGTGACTATCGCGTTGTTCAGGCCGTCGAACGAGATCTTGCTGCCGTCTACCGCCTCGCCGAACCCGAACACCTTGTAGATCAACTTGTCGGCGGCGGCGCCGGCGATCCCGTAGTCCTGCAACAGGGAGCCGAGGGTGTAGCGCGATGCGGCGATCTCCTGGTTGTAGACCTTGACCGCGTCGGCTTCGGTGCCGGTGGCTCGGGCGTTCTCCACCGCGACACGCAGCGACTTCTTCCGGGCGTCGATGTACTGCTGGAGGTAGCGGCGGCTGAGAATGTTGCGTTTCTGCTCGTCGCTGAGTCCGGTGCCCTTGTTGCGGGCGATGTCTCCCCGGGTCGCCTCGAACGCCTGCCGCTCGGTGAGGACCGTCTTACCGAACAGTCCCTCACGGTTGGCGACCCCACCGACCACTGCCCCGATGGCAGCGCCGGCGGCGGCACCCCAGGGACCCCCGAATGCGGCACCCATGGAGGCGCCGGTGAGGGTGGATGCGAAGGCGTCCTTCACGGCGGTCTGGAAGTTGTTCATCCCAGATTCGGGCACCTCGCTGACGAACCAGGCGCCGAGACCGAGACCGATCGCCGCGCCGATACTGCCGATGGCGCCGCCGGACCTGCCCGGCTTAGCCCCCGGCGTTCCCGGCTTACCCGGTGTCCCGGGAGTTCCGGGAGTCCCCGGTTTGGCGCCGGAGCCGCCGAGGATGTTGACCACTCCGGCATGGACGGTCATGGTGCCGGTGGTGGTGCCGGAGCCGAACAGTTTCTCCAGCGGCTTGAACCGGCTGACCAGGTCACTCACCACGGGAATGGCGATGTTGATGCCGAGGGCTTTCTTCGCCTTCGTCAGCGCGAGCATGCCGAGGATCAGGGTGGTGACTTCCGGATTCGCTGCCGCCGCCTTGCCGATGGCGGTGACGGCGGAGGCTATCCAGCCGAGAGCCGTCGCCGCACCGGCCGGGTTGGCTGCTGCGATGGCCGTCAACGCGCCGTACAGCGCGTTGAGTGGTCCTCCGCCGAGGAACCGGACCACCCGGATCGCCGCGAACAGGCTGATCATGTCGGCGATGGTCCGACCGATCTGCGCGTACGGCAGGGTGGCGAGCCGGTCGAAGAAGGCCCGCATCTTGGCCTGGCCTTCACCGTTGGCCCAGTCTGCCGCGGAACTGACGAACGTGATGAGCCGGTCCATGAGGACGGACCCGCCGGGCTGCGAGGCGGTGAAGATCCCGCCGAGCAGCCGCAGCACCTCTTTGCCGAGGTTGATCCACCGGCCCATCTCGGTTCCGGCCTTGTTGAAGAATTCGGCCAGTGCTCCGCTGCGGTCGGCTTCGCCGATGACCTTGTCGAACCAGACGGCGAAGTCGGCGAACCCGTCGGCGAAGCGGGTGAGCAGCGGCGACGCCGCCCGGAAGATCGTCATCAGCGGCTTGATGAGACGCACACCGGCTTTGCCGAAGGTGTCGATCGCCTCCGCGTTGGCGTCGATGATGGTCGCGAAGTCTTTACGGAAGTAGGACTCGCGGGTCTCTTTGCCTGCGGCTGCTGCGATGTTGCCGATCCTGCCGCCGAGCCTGCCGGCGGCCTCCGCGAAGATCGACAGCGACGACTTGCCGTCCTTACCGACGGCGGTGATCTGCTCCAGGAAGACGTTGAACCCGGGCAGCACCTCCTGCTGGATGCCCCGCGACAGCCGCTTGAACAGGGTCTCGTTGCGCTCGAAGAAGTAGTACATCTCCCGCGCTGCCGGGGCCATGTCCTTGAGCTGCTGGCGCAGTTGTGCCGCCGCCGACGACTCGGTGCCGCCGCCGACCTTGACCGACCTTTGTGCTTCGACGGTGGCCCGGCGGGCGTCGCGTGCCCGCTCCCGGGCCTGCACGACCCGGTCGGAGCCCTCGATGCCGCGCTTGAGGCTGTCGGCGAGATCGGCGGTCTTCTGGCGTCGTTCGAGCTGGGTGTCGGCCAGCCGGGTCTCCGCGTCGCGGACGTCTTGCAACGCCCTGGCCCGGTCGAGGGCGGAGGCGAAGAAGTTGCGCCGGGTCGCGGCTTCCCGGTCGCGTGCTTCGCTGACCGACAGCCGGTCGGAGCCTTCCTGCTCTTGTAGGTTCCGCACGGCTTGGCGCAGGTCGGCAAGGTCACGGATGGCGTCCTTGCGGGCGTCGCCGATGGCCCGCTGGGCGAGCAGCTCGTCGCGCTGCGCCTCGCGGAGCCGGTCCTGCGCGTCGGCGAGTTCGTTGGTGGCCGCCTTGACCAGGTTTTGATCTTTGACGGTTTCCCGCAGCTTCAACGCGCCGAGGACGCCGGAGAAGCCGATCGCCAGACCGGTGACCGCAGCGCCGGCACCGATGGATGCGGCGCCGAGCGCGGCCACACTGGACGCGGCGAGAGCGGCCGAGGACGCGAACTCGGTCAGGACGGGGATGGTGAGGACCAGCCCGGCACGCAGCAGGTTGCCGGGCCGGATGCCCCGGCCGCCGTAGTCGATGACCGGCGGGCCTTTGCGGGCGTCGCGGGACGCTTTCGCCTGCGCTGCTCGGCGGCGCAGGCTGTCGCGTTCGGCTCGCTCGTTTTCCCGGCGCTGCTGGTCTTCGGCTTTTGCTTCGGCTTCGAGCAGGGCGATGCGCAGTTTGCTGCCTGCCCGCTCGATGCGGGTCTTGGCGTCCTCGGCCTGGTGGGCGATGGTGATTTCGTCGTCGGCCCGGTCGCGCTGGACGCGCGCTAGCTCCTCGTTGACCTTGTGAACGAATTCGGCGTGCTTGATGTCCGACAGGGCTCGCGCCCGGTTGGCCTTCTCCTCCGCCTCGGTGTTCTTGGCGGTTGCCTGCGCGCCCTTGCGCTGGAGGTCGAATCGGCGCTGGAGGGACAGAAAGTAGTCGTCTTCGGCGTCTTCGGCGGCCTGCCTAGCCAGCGCCGCCTGCTTCTCGGTTTCCCTGATGCCCTTGCGGGTGAGGTCGAACCGGCGAACCATCTCGTTGATCGGCCGCAGGAAGTCCTCGTTCTTGGCGGCCTTGATGTCGAGTTCGGTCTGCTCGTCGAGGTTGCGGATGCGGCGGTAGACCTGGTTCAGGTCGCCCTTGATGGAGGCGGTGAAGAACGACGCTCGCGGGTGCCGCTTCGCCTCGTCGCCATCCCCGCCGCCAGCACCTCCGCCGCCGCTACCGGTGCCGCCGCCCCCTCCTGCGACGGCACCGGCGTTCTTGAGCGCTTCACGTGCGGACTTGTTGAATCCGCGTGCGTCGGCGACCAGCTTCACTCTGTAGACGGGCTGGCCGGGCCGCTTGGCGGCGTTGCGCAGCTCGGCGCGGGCGGACGCGACGAATCCGGTCTGGTCGGCGACCAGGCGCACTTTCAGCGTCGGAGTTTTGACCCCGGCGAGTTTGGCGCGGATGTCGGCGCGCAGCCCGGAGGCGTCGGCGACAAGGGGGATCTTGGCTTTGACGCCCCGGGTGGCGGAGGTGACCTGCGCTTGGAGTTTGTCGAAGCCTTTGAGGTCGGGCCGGATACCTACGACTTCGCTGGCGATCTCGTCGTCGCGGGCCAACAGGTCACCCCATCTCGAACAGGTCGTCGGATGCGGCGGCGCTCAGCGCGCCGGCGGTCCGGGTGGTGACGGTTTCGGTGTCGACGGGGACCGGTGGGGAGGTCCATTCGGCGAGCAGCCCCCGGGTGAGCGCGATGGGTGTCTTCTCGGGGGTGAAGTGGCGCCGGTGATCAAGTTCGGCGCGTTCGGCGCGCATCTCGGCGATCATGGTTTCCCACAGGACGATGTACGCCTCGCGGGTCGTCAGCCGTTTGCGGCCTGTTTGGACTGCAAGGAGACCACGTTCGGCGCAGCTCCAGTTGTGTTCGCACCAGAGGTCGAGCCATCGCCGCTCTCGCTCGGTTTTCCCGTGAAGTGCTCCAGTGCCCAACTGATGATCTCGTCGAGCTGGTCGACGCCGAGTTCCTGCTCGTCGTCACCGTCGCCGTCGTCATCGTCGTCGGCGTCGAGCAGATCGAGGAACCGGTCGACATCACCGCGCACGAGGACCGCTCCGAAGAAGAGCAGGTTTGCCTCGTGTGCGGTGATGTCGTCGGCGCGCATCGCCTGCTGCACCTTGCGCCACTTGCGGTAGGGCAGCTTGGCGCGCAGGGAGAATTCCTGTCCGGCAACTTTGAAGGTCGGGCGCACGTTCGCCTTCTCGGCGAGCATGGCATCGAAGTCGCGCATCTACTGTGGTGTCCTTACGGGGTCTCGTCGGGGTTGAGCACGCCGGAACCCATGGCCCGGAGCAGCTTCTTGCCATCGGCCGGCTTCTCCAACTGGAAGTTCGCGGCGATGGTGGACTTGGTCGCGCCCTTGCGGTTCTCGATGCCCAGGGAGCCGCCCTGGAGGCACTGGCGGAAGATGAACCGCAGGTCGTTGGCGGCGACACTCTTCATGGCGTCCCAGCCGAGCATCACGCGCTGCTCGTCGCCGAGGTCCGGCGGCTCAAACTCCCAGGCGGTGCCGTCGCCGACGATGATGCCGCCGTTGAACGCGATGGTCAGGTTCCGGAAGGTGATCTCGGCCAGGGCGAATTCCACACTGGCGTCGCGGCCGGTGGTGACGCGGGCGAGGACGTCGAGTTCTTCGGCGACCTCAACGTTGTCGGTGCTGATCTCGTAGTTGAACGACGAGCCCTCGTCGGTGTAGCCGAGCGGCACCCAGCCTGCCGGCCAGGGGTCGGTGACGGTGGCGGGCTCTGCGGTGCCGAGCGGTGCGATGTAGAGCTTGCCCGGCTTTCCGAAACGGACGGCGGCGGCGTTGAAGTCGGCCACGGTGCCTATTCCTTTCACGCAAAAATGCCCCGCCGGATAGCCCGGCAGGGCAGGTGGGGTGTTGCTATGGCTAGGTGACCGTTGTGACCAACGCGTCGATGACGTAGCGGGGTACGTCGCTGTCGGGGTCGGGTAGCCAGCGCATCGAGTCGACGACGGCGGACATCAGGTAGGTGCCGTTGTGCACGTACATGGTCTGCCAGGGGATTTCGTCCATGTCGCGGATCAGGCCGAGGGTGATCTGGCAGGCCATGTCGCGGGTTTTGCCGATGACGTCGATCTGGAACCGCTGGCTTGTCTGGGGGAGGTCTTTGCGCCGCATCGGCCCGCCGCCGGAGAGTCCGAGCAGGACGGCGGGGTTGGGGTTGGCGGTGGGCATCGACAGGTAGACGGAGATCCCGCCGTCGAGCCGTTTGAGCCGGTTCTGCGCGGTGGGGGTGTTGATCATCCAGGTTTTCAGGACGTTCTCCACGTCGCCGACCCTCACGTCTGCTGCGCCTTGACGAAGTCGATGGCCGGGCCGACGTGCGGCTGGCGCTCGTGGGTGCTGGTGCCGTATTCGACATAGACCCAGTAGCGGCGCCGGCACCGGATGAGAGCGTCGCCGGTGTCGGGGTCGGTGGTGACGTAGTAGGAGTTACGCAGGTGCAGGTTCTCCGGCTTGTCCGCGTCCTCGTCGTAGGGGGCGGTCACCGAGATCCGTTCCACAATGGCGCGGGCGATCTCGTGCGCTCGCTCCGATCCGATCCGCTGGATGTTGCGGTAGGCGGTGGCTTGTCCTCGGGTGCGCCGGGGCATCAGATGTCTCCCTCCACGTGCCGGATCGATGCCTCGGTGAAGAAGCCGGGTCCGAATTCGTCGGGGTAGGTGATGGCCCACACCACCCGGTAGTCGGCGCCGGTGCGTTCGTCGCGAACGGTGTCGGTCAGTCGCAGCTCGTCGAGGTCGGCGACGAGCTGGAAGTCCGATACCGACTGCTCGCCACCGGCCACCTGTTCACGCCCGGAGGGCCTGCCGATGACGGCGGGCACCCCGGAGGCGACCTGTTCGCGGCCGGAGGTTTCCTGCTCGCCGCCGTAAGGCTCGTCGTAGGAGGACACCTCGGAGATCCGCCACACGCTGATGGTGGTGGTGGCGAGCGGAATCGGCATCAGGAGCCCTTCTGTGCCTTGCCCTTCGGCGCGGCGGTGTCCTTGGTGCTGGTGGCGCTGCCGCCGATGTCGGGGCCGTCATCGACCAGGTCCTGCCAGCCGTTGGCCTTGCCGGCTTCCTTCGACACGTAGGTGCCGGGCAGCGCGGCGACGGTGAACCCGATGCGCAGGGTTTCCTTGGCGATCGGCATGGTCCGATCCCCCTCTCGCTTAGATGCTGTAGCGCTCCAGGAGCGCCTCGTGGAGTTTGGTGAGCATCCCGGTGTTCTGGCCGGCGGTGGCCCAGGTGCGGGAGACGGGTCCGACGGTCACCGACGCCAGGCCGGTCGGGTTGAGCAGTTGCTTCGCGGCGATGTCGAGGGTGACCAGGGTGATCACGTCGGGGGCGGTCTCGAAGCCGTGCGTCGCGTCGACTTCGATGCTGCGGTACCGGGGCCAGCCGGGCGCGTGCCACACCTGCCCTTTGCGTGACCAGTAGTAGAGCTGCGGGTCGAGGACGACACCGTTGATGCGGATCTCGGTGATCTCGGCGAGGTGCCCGGTGGGCAGGTTCAGGTTTGCTCCGCCGTCGCCTTCGGCGTGGAACGTGATGTCTTCGCGTGTCAGGTTCCACCCGCAGTGTGTCCGCACTGCCCCCGACGCCAGTTGTAGCGCCTGCTCGGCGGGATCCGGGTCGTCGAATTTGCGTTGCAGGTGCTTTTCCAGCTCGGCGACGGAGGCGAGCGCGTCCACGGGATTACACCGAACGCTTGTTGCGGGCGGTGCGCGCTTTGGCCTGGAGTTCGGTGGTGTCGTCGGCCATCACACCGTCGTCTTCGGACTTGCGGGTGACGGTGCTCTGACGGCTGGCCTCGTTGTTCTCGACCTGCCCGACCGGCGGGTCCTCCGACTGCCCGGGTGCCTTCGCGCCGAGCCGCTCGGCCTGCTTCTCGGTGAGCATGGCGGTGATCGGGACGTGGCCGACGCGGTACTCGTATTCCTTCAGCTCTGCCGGCTCCGGCATGGCTCTGTCTCCTCTGATCGTTGTCGACGAGATCGGCGGGAGCGTCACGTGGTCGTCGCCGCATGACGCTCCCGCCGTGCCGCAGACGCGGCAGAACGGCTGAGTCACAGCGCTGCCCGCACGAAGCAGTCCTTCGCTTCGAGCAGCTTGCGTAGCCCGGCCGTCACCTCCGGCCCGGTGATGGCACGGTCGGCCATGTCGTGGGCGAGCTGGTGAAACGGGCGGCTGATGTCCTGCAACTTCTCGGGCAGGTGCCGGTACTCGAAGTAGCGCAGGATCTCGAAGGTGGACGGGTGCATCAGGCCAGGGTGATCCGGCAGAACGCGGACGGGCGCAGCACCGCGAAGGCGGCCCGCAGCTCGGCCAAGATGGCGACGAGGTTGCGGACGAAGAAGTCGGCGTGCGAGTCGGTGGCCTGCACGGATGCCTGCTCCCGGTCGTAGAGGACGGCCCAATTCCAGTCGCCGACCCAGGCGGTCTTCGGCGCGACGGCCTCGGACAGCACGACCGGCAGCCCCCACAGGGTGGGGCCGGTGCGGGCGAACGGCCCGGCGCCGTAGAAGTCGCCGTTGTCGTTGCGCATCAGCTCGATGTCCTGCCAGTCCATCGGGTTCATCACGTACCCGGTGGGCCTGGCCCGGCCGCCGATCTGGACCTTGGTGCGGGCCTTGAGCGCGACGTCGAGGTTGTCCTCCCCGCCGCCGGGCGCGGCCTGCGTCTGCACGCCCGGGGTGTTGTAGAGCCCCAGGAAGTGTTCGCCGGTGCCGTTGCCGGTGAGCAGCTCGTCCTCCAGGGCCTCTTCGAGGCCGTAGCGCAGGAACGAGTCGATCATGGTGCGGATCTGCGAGGCGTCCGACAGTGCCCGCTTGGTGATGGGGATCCAGTGGGCGATCGTCTTGACCGTCGTGGAGTCGCGCTCGAACTCGAACCCGGACTGCGGCTTGACACCGGCGGTGACGACGGTGGCGCCGTTGACGCCGACCGGGTCGGTGGTCCGGGCCTCCGGCACGACTGCGGCGTTGTTGTCGACGGCGACCATGCGCACGTACTCGATGGTGTCGCTGGTGGTGGAGCCGGAGGCGACCAGCGACCGGATGGTGAGGGGCCGCTCGTAGAGCGGCGCGAGCAGGCCACGCCGGTCGTTCTCGACGAGGAAACCGGCGCTCTCCTCGCGGTCTCCCGAGTAGAAGAGATCCTTCATGCCGCCGGGGACCGCCATGGGGTCCGACTGCACGCGCATCTTCTCGGAGAACTGCCCGTTGGGTACCCCGGCGAGCAGCGACTTGTACTGGGCGCCGTCGACGAAGGTGCGACCCAGGCCCTTGCGCCGGCGGTCGGCACGGTTGCCGCCGTCGTCGATGCGCATCTTGCGGTCCGGGTCGTCCTTGACCAGGCCGAGCCCGGCGGTCAGGTCGGTGAACTGCTTGGCGAAGGCTTCGCTCTTCTCACCGTCGGCCTTGATCTTGGCGGCCTTCTCCAGGTGGGCGGTGATGGTGTTCTGCTCGGTCTCGGAGAGGTCGCGGTCCTCTTTGATCGCGAGTTCGGTGATCCCCTTGGCAGCAGTGACTTCCGCCAGGATCGCGTCACGGGTGCGCTTGTGCATCTCTGTCCTTTGCTTCTCGTGACCAGGCGGTCAGTCGGCGAGTTCGTACTGCCAGCGCGCGATGTCGACGCGGCAAGCAAAAAGCCCCGCGTTTTTGCGGGGCTTCTCGTCGGGCTCAGTGGGTGGATCGGGGTCGGGCGGAGGTGCCGGCGTCGGCCTCTCGCGTGCCTTCGCGGCGAGTAGCTCGGTCAGCGGGTTGCACCCCAGCGGCGTCGGCCCCACCTCGTGCACCCACAGGTCGAGCAGCTCGGTCGTGCCGTCCTTGGCCTTGCGGGTGTCGATCTCGTCGTAGGAGAACGAGAACTGATTCACCCGCCGCGCCTTGAGCAGCCGCCCGACGTGCTGGCCCATCCCGTAGTCGTCGAGCTGCGCCTTGACGTACAAGCCGCCGTTGGTGCGAACGTGCTCCGACGCCCAGTCCGGGATGGACTTGTCGCCGCCGGCCATCTCGTAGGCGTCGAGGACGTAGCCGATGTTGTAGGTCGGGTCGTCGAGGCGGTGCGACCAGTACACGGGGATGGGGCTGCCCGACGACTTCCAGTGCGCCAGCGTCTTGGTGAACGCTCCGGGCCGGACGATGTCACCGGCCATGTCGGTGTTGTTGAAGACGCTGACGATCGCCTCGAATACCCCGGCGTCGGGTTCCGGGGCGAATTGCGCGGGGGCGTTCTTCTGTTTCACCTGTTCAGCTCCCGACGGGTTTGGGGCCAGGCGGTAGCCCGTTGGATTCGGCGTTGGAGGGGTTGTCCGGGGCGGTGTCGCGCGGCGACGCCAGCCCCCCTTCGACGACGTTGAGCGGGGTGATCAGCTCTTCGCCGTCGGGCAGGTCGGACAGGTTGTACAGCGCCCGGCCCTCGTTGCGGGTCATCCATGGGGCGCCGACGGATGCGGAGATCGCTGCGGCCTGCGCAGCGAACGAGCCTTGCAGCTTCTTACGCAGGTTGAACTCCACGTAGGTGCTTTCCGCGCCGGTGGGGTCCAGGTCGGGCAGTAGTTGCAGCTCGATGTCCTGCTGGAACTGTTCCAGATAGGGGCCGAGGGTGTCGGAGTAGAGCATCTGGTGCAGCTCGGAAAGCCCGCCGATGGAGGTGGACCCGGACGACATCAGCCCGAGCATCATCGGGTGGATGTGGAAGGCGCGGGCGACTTCTTCCTGAGTGAGCTGCCGCGCCTCGATGTACTGGGCGTCTTTGGGGGTGATCCCGCCGGGGTGCCACTCCATGCCGTCTTCGAGGATCGGGGTGCCGCCGGCGGCCATGTCGGAGGAGTACGACTGCCAGGACGCCTTGAACCTTTCCCGGGCGGTGTCACCCCAGCGGGGCGCCTTCTCGGGCCGTTTGATGTAGCCGGAGATCCGCGCCCCGTTGCGCCACATCTGCTCGCGGTATTTCCCGGCTGCGACCTCTTCGGCGAGGATCAGCCGCAGTGTCTCCACCGGGGACCAGCCGTCGCGCGGGTCTTCGGGGTTGTAGCCGTAGAAGTGAACGACCTGATCGGGGTCGAGGTCACGGGTGCCGCGGGTGCCGGTGAGCCGGTAATGCTCGGGGAAGAACAGGTTGTCGCCGACGGGTTCGATGTAGCGGCGCGGGACGGGCAGCACTCCGGGGCTGCCGTCGGGGGCTTTGCCTTTGATCCAGATAGCGGAGTTGAAGATGCAGTACTCCTGCACCGTCCAGTTGATCAGCTTGTATTTGGTCCACTTGGAGCCGGGCCAGGGGTTGGCGAGCAGCTTCGCCAGTTTGTGGCCGGGCATCTTCTTGCGGTCGGTCTCGCTGGTGCGGCTGAACGCATCCAGGGGCAGCTCGGCGATGTTGCGGGCGAGGAATTCGACAACCATCCGCAGCGCGGGCTGTGTCTTCCACAACTGCTCGTAGCTGCGGAAGTCGCCGGGGCCGAGCCGCGTCACCGACGGGATGCCCATGCCGAGGGTGTTGACGGCGGGCCTCACCCGGTCGACTGATCCTGCCGAGAGGACGAACGGCATTAGCCCTCCTGCGTGTTAGCGTCGTTTCGCGCCAGTCGACACGGGCGCAACTGGGGTGGTCAGGTCCCGGGCTAAGAGGAACGAAGGCCCTCTTTCTTCGCCCCCGGGGCTGGTCCGCGAGGAGGGACCCGTCCGAGCTGGCTTACCGGCGGCTCGGGCGGGTTTCCTGCTGTCCGGGGGTGCTCAGATGGCGCGGCGCATGTACCTGTTCTTCGGTGCGGTTTCGCACCAGGTCGAACAGTCCGTGGTTGCCGGCGAGACGCTGCTGTGGGCGCTGTGAGGTGCGGAACCACGCACGTGTTCGGCGTGGCTGGGCGACGACAACGACGAGAAGCGGATGGTGGCGCACCTTCTGCCGCAGTGAGCGAAGTGTGCGATCAAGGCGCGGCAGCGGTAGCTCAGCGTTCCGGCGCGGTCTGCAAGAACAGGACCTTGTCGCGTTCGATGTAGACCTCCCCGTCGAGCGGGGTGGGCTCGTGGGTGTCGGTGAGCAGGGTCGCGTCGCCGAGGATGAGCAGCGGCCCGCGCCGGTCGATCAGGACGCCGTTGATGGCGGAGCCGTCGGTGAGGTTTGCCAGGACCCGCTCGTAGATGGGCCAGCGGGAGAACATGTCGGGTACTCCTGACGGGTTACTGGGTTTGCGTGCAGAAGCGTCCGGTGTGCACGATGTGTGGGCACGCCGGGAGAGTGGGGATCACACTTTCCCCGAAGGAGGCGGGTTTTGTTTTGCCGCTCTTCACGTCTCCGGCTGGGGATCGCCGCACTTCCCGGCGTGCACCCGTAGGAGCGGGTGGGCCGGGCCGCTTTCCGTTTGATGCCCAGCGGTCCGGCCCTTAGCTCGGCTACGCGCGGTGGTGCAGCTCGGTCAGCACATCTGCCTCATGAGCAGAAGGTCGGCGGTTCAAATCCGTCCCGCGCTACCGTCCCGGTCGGGTGCACCGGGGGCGAGACCCGCGCGCAGTGAGTGGACCCGACGTTCCTCACTGCGCGCGGGGGTCTATCTACCCCTTGCGGGTAGTTGCGATCATTCGCGGCCACATGCGACCGTCAAAAGCATGTCAGAAAGCCGCCGCCGCACCGTCCCGCGCTGGGCATACTTCACTCTTGCCTTCCTTTCGGGAGGGCTGCTCGGGTTCGCGCTGGCGGCCCTCTGGCTGGGCGAGCAGGCATACGCCATGGCCTTGCTGGCCGGGTCGATCCTCACCACGCTGATCCTGACCCGCTGTGACATCCGCCGCCGCTGAACCGGGGGCGATCAGCGTCCCTGTCGTCCTGGTCCTGCTGATCATCGGCGGGACGATCTACACCTTCGGCTACGCGCGGGCGGTGCTGGCCCGCGCGAAGGGCGACTACATCAAGACCCGCGATGCCGTGCCCGGCCTGCGCAAGGATTTCTGGCGCAGTCTGTGGAAGGTCGTCAAGGTGGGGTTCTGGGTGGTGGTGGTCTTCGCCGTCCTGCTCATATGGATGATCCAGGACGTGCGGGGTGACTGATGTGGTGGCTGCTTGCCGTCTCGGCCGTGTCGTTCGCGGCCGGTTACGCGTTAGCCGCGTGGAAGCACCGATAATCCGGCGGGGTTGCGCAGTGGTGCGCCCAGGGGCCGACCGCAACCGCGCGCCTTGTACCGGGGTCGACTCCCGGGCTCCGCACGTGAACAAGACCGAACGTGAAGAGCTACGCCGCCTGCTGCGGGCGCGGTTCAAGCTGCTGCGCAGTGATGTGGCGGCGCGAGAGGCCGAGCTGCACAACGAGCTGGACAAGCAGATCAACGACAGGTTCGCCGCCGCAGACAAAGAGCACGCCGACAGGATGGACCAGCTCCGGGCGATTGCCGACGAGGCGAACCGGGCGGCCAACGACATCGGCCGTGACTATCTCGGCGTCGAGAAGTGGGGTGCCCGCAGCGACGCGGCGATGGTGCGGCTGATCTCGGGCTTGCCGAACGAAGCGGCGGAGAAGAAGCAGGCGGCCCGCAGGTCCGGAAAGCTGGAGATCGAGGAACGGGTGCGTGCGGCACTGCTGGAGTTGCAGCGCCAGGAGAACGACCTGCTGACGGAGCTTGCTACCTCCGCGCTGGAGTCGGCGGAGGCGAAGAACTTCTTCAACCGCATCCCGACGGTGTCGGAGCTGGTGCCCGCCTACCGGCTGAAAGAGGTCGGTGGATCGTGAGTGAAGGCGACGAGGAGGTCCCGTCCTTCGGTTCATGCGACATCCACAAAGGCTGCCCGGCATGCCAGGGCACGCCGTTGCTGCTGCGGTGGGGCTGGGAGTTCAGCCCGATCGGTACGTTCTCCCTGGCCGGAGAGCAGATGAAGGTGCCGGGCCGCCATATAGCCCGGATCTCGTGCGGCGCCTGCGGCTGGAGCGCCGCGGGCAGGCTCAGCGACGATGCCCGGGTCGAGAATGGCCGGTTCGTCTCCGGGCATTTCGAGCAGCTCCGCGATGCATGAGCCGACGCAGGCGTGCGAGCGGTTCCACTGCTATTCGCACCACGAGGACGAACCGACGACCGGTTACGTGGTGTGCGGGGAATGCTTCCACGCCTACGCGACGGCCGGGGAGCTGCGCCGCACCTACCGGCGCAAGCTGATCTCGCTGCGCCGGAACACCGCACACTGGCCGGGCTTCGAGCGGCAGGGCTGGGCGTCCACACTGTGGCGGGCGGCGACGGTCCGTGCCCGCGACATCAATTTCTGCCAGCACTGTCTGCAAGACTTTTGAGAGAGGGGCTTACGT
>JACCDR011236351.1_pt1 | contig 36028 bp, 34 predicted proteins | sample 7446431 | NCBI WGS metagenome assembly JACCDR01 (sample SAMN15323443, study PRJNA562643) | freshwater metagenome | isolation source: river surface water | place: USA:Blue River Watershed | collected 2017-08-17 | reverse complement strand
GTGATAAATTCCGAAATTTGCCAGCGTTCCTAAAACCGTGTCTTTAATCCCACTTGCTCCAGACAAAGTATCAGTAAAACCGCGCTCAAAATTAAAATCCAAAGAACGGTTAAAAGACACTGTGCGATTATGTTCTTGAGAGTATTCAAAAGTTTCATTTAAAGAATTTAAATAGGGAAGAAAAGAAAACATTCCAGAAAGCCCGGAATAATATTGACCTGTTAAACCTGATAAATCTCCAGTTGAAAGAACCTGAAAACTAACATCGTAGAGTTTATTGGAAACGTCTCTTTCGCCCTGAGAAGAAAAAGAAGTTACCTTCCCTGAACCCATACTTACGCCATTTAAATAAACTGGAAAATAATCGCCAGTCACAAACGGCATTAACCCGCTGATTCCGCTCCAAAGAGGGTAAGAAGAATCTGTTCTGGTTTTAAATCTGGCGCGGGTATTGTAATTTTGAACATTGCGCCAGTTGAACGCGTCGCCCCAAAAATCACAGTTTTGAGTGTGACCAAGAATTTCGGCGCAATCTATAACGTAGTCCATTAGGCAGTAGCAGTAGGGGCCAGAACAGGTTCTTTACCAGTTGTTTCTTTGGTGTATTTAATAAACAAGGATTTGAAAACAGATTCAATTTGACTTTGAGCTTCGCGGCTTGATACAAAATCACCACCAGTCACACCAACATTAATACTTGCCGTGAGAGTTTGATTAGATCCTTGCGAGAAAGCGTCTGTGGCCGTTTTGAAAATAGAAGCTGTTGTTTCCATTGATTTCGCTGCATTTTCAAGACGCTTTTGCTCCTCAATAGCTTTATTTTTCTCAACTTCCTTGGCTTTGATTTCATCTTGAAGTTTAGCAGCTTGAGACTCAAGAGAATTTCTGTCAAAATTCTTATTTTCAAAATCAGGAATAGCTTTGCCTAAAGCCCCCTCTCTTAACTGTTGGAAACGTTCATTCCCCAACTTTTGTAATAGGAACTGAGAACGCTCATTTCCTGGAGCTTTTGTTTTGCTTTCCTCAAGTATTTTTCTGTCAGACTCGCTTAAATTTGCACCAGCCTGTCCTTCAGGAGCAAAATCATATGTTCCAATCGTCCCGGTAACAGCTTCCAAAGCAACTTGCTTTAGAAAGTCGAAGAATGATTGATTTCCAGATATTTCTTTTGATAAGCTTGAAGCGCCGCCATTTACCCCTGTAGACCTTGACACTCCAGTCTTAAAATCAATATTATTTTTATCAACTTCCAATATCCTCTTCTGAATATCTGCAAGCTGATTAGTCTTTTTCTCAATATCTATATCATTCGCCGCAACAACAGCCTGAGAACCTAAAAGTGAAGATGAGGACTTAATATCTGCGATTTTTGGAGGAGCTATTTGAGCAGTAAGCTGATTATTTGCCAAAATTCCAGTATTTATAGCAATTTGCTCAGTATTATCAGCAGTGCGCCTTGCGTCTGTTCTTAATGCCGCAGTTTCCCCAGCCTTTCCAAAATTCGTTTCTTCGGACTTGATAGAAGATAGAATAGATTCTTTTCCTGTTTGAGATACATTAAGATTGCCAACTAGCTTCTTCGCCTTTTCAAATTGCCCTTCTAATAAAGCTTTTTGAATCTCACTTTGAGTTTTCCCATCCTGAGAAATAGAGGATGGAAGCTTATTTTTCTGAGAACCAAATATATCAGAAATCTGAGAGCCAACAATTCCAGAGGCTTGTCTTCCAGCTACGGCTTGAGCCTTTGTTTTGTTAGCTAAAACCTCTATACCTTTTGAAAAAGACGATTCTCTTCCAAGAGTTTGTTCAGCTTCAATAGCTTTTAAAATTGAATCAGCCTGAGCTTCAGTAAGCTTAATCGGGGCAAGTTTATTTTGCTGATTTAGTCTTGACGTTAAAGAGAAAGGCTGAGAGTCTTTAATCGACTTGTCCAATCTATTCTTTTCTGCAATTCTTATCGCAGACTTTCCAGAAATTAAAGATTTTAAATCCCCAGATTGATCTGCCCCGAAATCTCCAAACCTTTTCAGATTAAAATTCTTCTGCCGGACACGCTCTCTTGCACCGGCCTCATCTCTGATTGTTTTTTCGCTATCAGCAAACGAACTTCTTAATTTTTGGGCCGCTTCAGATAAAGATCCGAACTCATCAATAAGTTCTTTTTTAGCTCCTTGATTTAAAAATCCAAGACCGTCAAGAGATTTCGAAAAACTTTCACTTTTTGATAAATCAATTTTGCCTCCATCTAAATCCTCAATAAACTTCGCAACCTTAGCTATTTGGCCCTGACCCTGCGCAGACTTGGAGACTTTTTCGGCAACTTTTTCCTTAAAACTTGATAAAATATCTTTTTGACTCTCTTGAAAAGATAAAACTAAAGAATCAATTTCCCTTTGAAAACCTCCGCTTCCATTAGTATCCTCAATTTCTGCAATTTTAATGCGCGACTTCTCGGCAGAAAAAGCTGACTTGGACCTAAGATCAGATTTTGAAAAAGTTCTTGAAATTACCTTTTTAAAACTATCCTGCAAGCTGAAAGCTGATTCTGTTGCTTTTTGCTGAACACGCGATAAATCCTGCAAAACTCTCTTTGAGTTAAGAGCTTCAAAGATAAATAATGAAAGAGCTTCTTTTCCTCCTTCAAATTTTTCAGATATTTCACTAAATGAATTTTGAAGTTCTTTAGGAGCTTTCCCTATAACTTTATCAACAAAATTTTGAATCTTTCCTGTTTCTCCATCCTGATTGAATTGAGATAAAAGAGATTTTATGGAATCGTTTAAGGATTCGATATCAACTGATTTTGCGAACTGGGAAACAATTCCCGCGCTTGACTCTCTGGTAACAGCCGCGCTTGGTCCGTTTAGGAATAATCCAAGTTTATCAAAAGTTCCCTTGTAAGATTCCGCTATTAATTTATTAGCTTCAACTGTAGCCAAGCCAGCGGACTGAATAGATTCTGCCGCAGATTTTAATTTTTCGTTTAAGGATTGTAAATCAGATGGAGCCGTAGAAAGTAATTCTCTAAAGCTTCCAGAAAGTCCCGCAGAAGCAGCCTCTAAATCTTTTCTCGATTTTTCTATTAGGGCAGAATCTCCCTCCTTCAAAGCTTCTGTAAACTGTCTTTGAGCAAGAACAAAAGCATCACCTGCGTCTTTTTGCTGTTGATAATTGTTTACGCTGTCGATTACTTTTTGGTTTATTTCCTCAAAGTTGCCATAAACCTCTTCTGTCACTGTTTTGAGAATTCCAAATGCACCAACAACAGCCCCCGCAGCCAAACCTAATGGTCCGAAAACTCCACCTAAAGCGGCTAAACCAACCCCGTTTCCAACAGATTCCGCAACCCTTCCCCCGGAACCTCCAACTTGAGAGCCAATAGCAGATCCAATCAGCGGCGCGGCAAAGCCAACTCCGAAACCAGCATTTCTTAACTTTTCCGCTCTTGCTTGTCTGGCATTCGAAATTCGGCTGTTAACCTCTGGACTATTCATAGCCACACCAGAAGTATAAGCTGAAAATCTTTCGTTTTTGCCAATATTTCTGGAGAATAGCCCAACTTTTTGCGCTGGAGACTCTGTATATTTCTGAAGGGCTAAAGCTTTTCTTTCCTCTATTTTTCTTTGAAAATAATCGCTTGGCAATCTAGTGCTATATGGGGTCGCCATTAAGCTTGGATTGGACTCAAAAGGATTACCAGTTCTTGTCGTTCCTGTTGGTCTTCCAGTTGATCCCGAGACTCCACCATTTGCCAATGCTTTATTTTTAGTTAGTAAAACATTTTGTTTTTGAAGTTCTCCACTAATAGAACGAAGAATATCTTTCTGGCTTGAAAACCCTTTATTTGTGTCAAAAACGCTTTTACCCGCACGAACTAAATCAATTGTAATCTTCTTAATCAGTTTCGCAACCAAAACGGAACCTAAAACAAGAACCGGTCCTTTCAAAACAGAAACAATTCCAGCCGAAAGAGCCTCGCCAATTGGATTTCCTTTTTCAAAAGTATTTTTTAATGTTTCTGCGGCACCCGTGGCAAAACCAGAAAAGTCTTTAATTAGCGTTGAGAAAATTCCGCCAATTTGCGGTGACCCCAATTCTGTAATAGCATTTTGTAAACGCTGAATAGAAGTTTCGGTAGTGTCGTTTAGAATTTTCAAACGTTCCGCAATCGAACCAGCCGCATCACCCGCAACATCAAGAGCTTTTTGGGTTACACCTTCCTGTTCCGCAAAAATTGCGCCCTGAAGAATGTTTTTATTGTATTTACCGGCAACTTTAAAAGTAATATTTGCCTGCTCAGCATCAGTTAAATTTTTATAAGCTGCCGCCAGTCTTTGAATCACTTTTTCAGCGTCAACAAAAGTTCCATCAAGATTTTTTGTTTCAACACCAATAGCCCGCAATTCATTTTGAACACTTTCCGTTCCAATGTTTGTGAAAATACTCTTAAAGGCGTTACCAATAACAGCTTCAGTTCGCCCCGTGACTTGTTTAGTTGAGGCAATTAAAGCAGACATTTCCTTAAAGGAAACTCCTACATCGTTAGCAATAGAAGCAACACGCGCCAAACCTTCCGCCAGTCCAGTTGTAGTTGTTGAGAAAGCAGCGTCAAGCGCCCCTAACTGATCAGCCACATCGCTATAAACCAAAGCTTCATTACCAAAAGCAGAAGTAATAGCAACCAAGTCTTGAACCGTTTTTGCCAAATTACCACCAGATACTCGGGCCAAACCAAGGGCCGCTTCAGTTGCTTTTAATGTTTTCTCCAAAGATAAACCTTGGCGGGAGAATTCTTCTGCGGCGCTGGCAGCATCAGCAAAACTAACGCCCGTTTTATTCGCCAAATCAAAAATAGAACTTGTAAATCCTTTTAAATCAGACTGAGTAGCATTAAGAATACTCTGAATTTTGGAAATTGCTGTTTCAACCGTAATAGCATCAGACGCAAGGCGGCGCATAGCACTTCCAACACTGGACAAAACCTGAGTTGCTGCCGAGAAAGCCAACACACGATCTGTCGCCTGGTCCAAAGAGCGGTTAAAACCTTTTGCGTCAAGCTTCAACTCATATCCCTTTTTCGAAAAAAGATTGTTGCCCTGACGATGCAAGTCAAGCAAGACCTTTCTGGCCTGGTCGCCATTGAGATTGAGAATATAGTCTACGCGGGAAGCCATGAATTAAAATTTTACCTTTTGCCTAATGTTTATTACAGTAGAAAAAGAGAAAGTTGAAAGATTAATTTCGATTTCTGCGAGATTCTTCTACAATATCTCTAACATCTTCCTGGCTCGCGTCCCGATCACTACTGCCAGACATATTTTTAACAATCGCATAAGTTTCCAGCATAATTGGTTTTTCGTAAAAGTCATCCGGCGCGTCATAAGCGATTTTCATTACTTCATGGAATCTTTTAGCTTGCCGCAATAAAGAAATCTGGAAGATTGTTAAGTCTGGCGCGGGCTTTCCAAAGAAATTCCCAGGCGAATCAGCATAGTTACTAAAAAGATCGCGAAAGAAATTGGAAACAGCAAGCTTTTCAAAATACTCTTCATCAAATTTTAATATTTTGGATGAATAAAGATTTCTTAAAACGGCCAAACTTCCATCGCCCAAATACTCAAATTCATCCTCTTTGAAAAACGGCTCTCCCCTTTCATTTTCAGAAAGCAAATTAATTTCATAGTCCAAGGATTTTCTCTGAGCCTCATTTTCATAACAATCCTGTGAAACTAAACTTCTCTGAACAGCTTCAGAATCAATTTCATTTCTCATCTCATCAATTGTTTCATGAAAACTTCTTACATGGGTAACAATATTAACAACTTTTTTAGCTTTATCGCGCCGCCCCCACATCATACGATAAGCTTCAATCGCCCGATTAAAGTTTAATTCGCGTTCCTCGCTCCAATCGCCCCTTTTTATCGCTTTTTTTACAGCCTCGTCTTTACAGTCCAATCCATGATTTTTGGCCCAATCTTTCCAAAGATTCTTTTCTTCCTCAACCAAACATTGATCGAAAATAGATTGATGACGAAAAATTATCTTTTTCCCTTGAAATATAGCCGGAGTTTTACCTTGACAAACTTCGCGGTAGCCAAAAACTGGATTCTCCATTATTGAGAGTCAACGAGTTCTGCAAAATCGGCGATTTTATCCAACGGAATTCCCTTGAATAGGTAGGCATCAACTAAAAGGTAAGCTTTTTGAAACGCCTCATTCTCAGTTTGATATTCCTCTGGAGAGTCCGCCGCCTCGTAATACTTATTCTTTTTTGTTTCATCCGTGTGGCCGGGGAAAACAGGTTGTCCATTTTCCCAAAACAAAAGATTCAAAACGGCCCAAAGAGTTGTTTCTCTTTCTGCAATTGTTTCCGCCGAATGTTCATAAACATCAAGCAAACGCGACTCCATTTGTTGAACCTCAGCATAAAGGTCGCGAAATTCTTTTTCAATTTCAGAAGTATCTTCTCCCTCAGCTTTTTTCAACTGATATTCATTTCTCTTTTTATTAAGTTCGGGTAAGAGTTTATCAAGCTCCTCCAAATCAACTTTTGCATAAGAGAAACCGCCCTGATCCAAAATAGCTTTACGCATTGAAGTTCGGTCCTGAACGCCCATCGCCAAAGCTTTGCCGACTTCCGCAGCGTTAACCATTCTCATTTGGTCCATTTCGCGCCGACCTGGAAGCTTAATATACACGCCAACTTCTTCAGAAGAAATTACATCTTTTACAAGAGTTCCTTCTTCAGTCTTCTCCTCAACCTTTGTAACAATCTTTTTTGATACCTTGAATTCGTGAAGTTTCTTCATATTTTTAATTAAAGTTCTCGCCGCATTTCCCCGCCATAGTCCAAAAGTTTTTTCCTGTATAGCTTTAGTAAAGTTTCATCCAAAAATTCGCCATGTTTGGCAAGATGAGCTAAATCAATTTCTTTTCCAGTCTCGTTATAAACTGACTCTTCAATATCAGCTAAAGACTCTCCTAATTTATTCAGCGAGTTTTGTTGAAGTGCGTAAATTTCCTCCAAAGAATCCAGCGCAAATTTCATCATCCTGCTGATTCTTTGCTCTGCACGAAAGCGCAAAACTTGACCTTGTATTTCTTCCATTAACCGTTCCTAATTTATATTACAGCAAAAAGAGAAAAAGTTGAACAAGAAAAACAAAAAAAGAGCAAGAGTCGAAACTCCTGCCCTTCTAAAAAGAAACCTTTTTAATTAATTGCGCGTAATACCAGAGATAAACAATCCGCGAGTTACATCGTTTGCGCCTCCAATAGAGCTTTGGAAATTCAACGTAACAGTAGAGTCAGAACCACGATCAATGCTCTGACTTTGATTTTCCCAAGTTAGACCCTTCAAGTCGAAAACCGCAGCCGTTGCGCCATTTCCGTTACAAGCTGGGCGCTTAATGGTAACAATAGCACGATAGTTTCCAGTTTGACAGCTAAAGTCGCTCAAGCGGCCAGTAACCATGTCTTTCGCGAGAATTTCAACAGCAAAGGTAAGAGGAATTGTATCAGAGATGTTGGACTCGTTACGCCACTTTTTGCCAAGGCAAAGCTGATTTTCGCGGCCCAAATCAAGGTTAATATCAACGCTTTGCACGCAAGCATTTGACAAGTCGTGAAATAAACCACTGGCTCCAGAAAGATTCACGCTAATATCCCAAGGGCGAAGAACAGGATCGCGCTGACCAAAGTTGCCACTGGCAGTTGGAAGAGTGAAAGTTCCAGTTGCAGCAGTGTTACTTGACAAATTAATAGCCGGAATAGTTTCTGCGTCAGAGTCGTTGTAATAAGCAGCGTCAATTGCCTGGAAAGAAACGGTTGCTGTAGGATAAGCTCCAACTGCCGCATTAAAATTATATGAAGATAAGGTAGCGTTACCAAATCCAAGACAAGGAGTTGAAGCGGGCGAGGCTCCAACAGCGTCCTGACCATCTCCAGCAATCATCAAAAAGAAATTTCTCTCATCCGCAGTTCCATCAAGAAGAGGAGCAATAATACCACTAGTTCCAACAGTATTAAAACCAAAGCTTTTCTCATTGTCAAAGTTTGAAAGATTATAAGAAAAGTCAAAAGAGGCAGCATCAGGATCAAGAGATTCCCGGCTGATAGCAGCGCGAACGCCAGCAACGAAAATATCTTCTTTTGAGGAAGTTAATTCAAAGCTGAAGCCTTGTAAACCATAAAGCTCCTTAATGTTGGAGGTTGTATGGGTGCCCGTCGCGGGAGAAGGTCCGGCGAAAAGCGCGATATTTGGAGCAGAAAGTTTTTTACGGGGCATGGCCAGATATTAGTTCAAGTTTAATTACAGGAAAAAAGATGAAAGTTGAAATGTTTTTTTAATAAATTTTAACCAGGGTTAATCAGCCCGTGAGACCTTAATGCTATTATAATTTCGTTAATTGCCTCGCGGGCTTGTGTATCTACAACCGCCCCTCCAGATGGAGTGTCAATTTCTCCCGCTTGGTTTCCAACAACTTTTATTCCATCTACCTGATATTCCCCAGTAACATTTAAAACGCCCAAAGTTGATAGGGTCATCTTTCCATTATTCCAATCATGCGGAACAGGAGAGCCGAAATTAAAATAAGAAGTTGTTCTTGTTGTGCTATAAGCACCTCCAACCAAAGAAATATTTCCAATAGAGCTTCTAACTGTCAATCCATCTGTAAAATTAGATGAGTTTCCAGTTGTTGTATCTCCTGTAAAAGTATTATTTCCAGCGAATTCGTTATTTAAATCCAATCCAGCAACAGCCTTACCATATTTTTGAGAGTATGTTCCTTTTGCCGTTGTTATAGTATAAGGAACTCCTGAACCCGCTGGAGAGTTTGTGCTATCATCGTAAACTAAAGTTCCTGGGTCAATTGAAAAATATCCATTATAAGTGCCCGCAATTTCCTGGCAGCTTACGTTTTGACTTGTTCCGGCAACCCTTAACAATGTATGTGACCTGGTTGATCCAGACGCAACGCCCATTCCAATTTGTCCAAAAGTCGCGCCGACAACATCAATAACTTCAACTAAAGTTTGAGGATTACTCCCCTCTTCCTCTCCTAATAACATTCCTACGCAGAAGAATCCGCTTTTGAATCGGCATGATGGATATACTCTTCCTGTAGCTGGATCAGTTTGCCCGGATGGATTACAATGTTCTACAGATAAAATGTCTGCGAAACCTCCTCCAGTAGCATCCAACCCAGGTCCTCTTTGAGCATTTGGAAACCAACACCCAGTAAAAGAACATCCAGTTGAAATACAATTTCTTAAGGCAAAATTTATAACACAAACGTCAACCATCCTGGTTCCTTGTCCACCTAAAATAGACACCCCAGAAGCTTTTGAATTTGTAGAATAATTTCCTGAGAATGTAATTCCTTTTATTTCTGTATAGAATAAATTATTTACGTCTGCTGAAACAGGAGGATCGCAAACAAAAACAATTTTTTCAGATCCGCTGTCAAACGTATTATTCATTAACGTTATTAGCGTCGAATTAGTTCCATCTCCCTCAATTTCAACAGTTGGAGAATAAAATACTTGCCCCCCAAGAGGATAAACGCCAGACGGAACAATAATCTTTCCAGTTCTAAGAATTCTCCCAGACTCTAATTCAATTGCACTTTCCCCCGGATAAATAGTTCCTAAACTGTTAAAAGCTGCCTGAAAATAAGAACTTAAATCAACATAAGTGCCTCCGTCTGGAATTGGAATCGCTCCAAAGTTTTTTACATTTCTTGGACCGTCATATAAAAGATAATCCATGGATGCATCTTCTGGATCATCATATAAAATAGCAGCGCCTTCTGAAAAGTGAATTTTTACTCCATAAGAAGCTTCCAGAACAGAGTCAATTAAAGGAGATCCCTCTGAAACTCTGTAATTTCCCGGTCCAAGGTGAACAAAGCTTGTAGAATTAGACTCTCCTAAAGCGGCTCTTAAAACAACCTCCCTGGCTGTATTAGTATCATCAGATGGAGTATAGTTTATAATAGCTCCGTCTTTAACTAAAGTAACTTGACTTTTTGACAAATTGAGCCATTCACGAAGTGCGCTTTTATTAACTTTGCCATCACCACCCAAACCATCAACGATATAAGTGAAGGCAGAGTCACTAGGTGACTCATTCAGCGGTAAATCTCTTATTTTATCTCCTGGCATAATTAAATCGGCGTTAATGTTAATGCTCCAGCGTTTGTCGCTTGAATTCTATACCTCGTTCCATTCGGACTTTTTAAAATCAAAGATTCGGAACTGCTGGAAGCTTCAAGGCCCTGAAAAACAACATTTGTCGTTGACTTATCGTATAAATCAGCAACAGAAATTGAGTCAAACTCCGGATGAACAAGAATCTTTCCTTGGTTAATGTGAGCGTGCTCAACAACGCCCATTTGAACTACTAAATTTGGACTTGATGGCTTGGTAGCTGTCAACTCTCCCGCAGAGACTGCGGATAAATACAAGATATCGCCATCATTAAAAGAGTTTGTATTTAATCCTTTTACCTCTCCAATAATTGTTACATACCCATTTTCATTGTCTCCAATATCGTGGGTAGCCAATCCTATGACTCTTGAAGATGGAAGAGTGCTCGCAATAGCCAAACGAATTGTAGGTAACTGTCCAATAGCACTATTAATATAAACAGCTTTTCCGTTTAAAATGGTTGCGCCACTATTATTTCGAACTCTCGCCCACATTTCCCGACCAATATTCATTGTAATATCAGTTTCATCATTATAGTAAGATAATGATTTATCGGAAGAGTCGTAAAAAACCCTTCCCTCAGAGTAAGCTGGCGGCGACCCAGGGGTAAAATTTACATAAGAAGCATTTCCGTTCGGAAAAGATAAGTTCGTTAACTGCGAGCCATCTACAGCAGGAAGTTTTCCAGAATTATCTAATTTAACCAAGTCGCCCGCAGAAGTTCCACTCAGCCAATAAATTACTCCTGATTTATTAACCTTGCTATCCAAGGTTCCATCCAAAATATAAACTAAAGCTGCCGAGCTTGGGGCAGAATTAAAAGTTAAAGCGTCCAGTTTTTTTCCAACAATCATAATCCTAAATATTCCCCTGAGTAAAGTTGAAGAAAAACATCAGTGTTATGTCTTGAATTTTCTCTTGGATTACTATAATAAGAAACTTCAATATTTCCCATTCCAACAAACATTTTTGGATTATCGTCCGCAAAAACATCAGACTCAACAATTTTAAAAGTTGAATCCTCCACAAAGCAATAATCAGTCATATTTTCAGTTTCGCTTTGATAAGTCCAGCCCGGCTGACTTAAAGAACCATACTGATTTAAAACACTTCCAGTAATAAAAGGAAAAACTTCCTGCCGCGAATCCCTTACAATTTTTTGAATTCCAAGAAGTTCATATTCTGTTCGCGCCAAACAAACAATTTTAAAATTCCAAGAGAGACGAGACTCGCCGCCCAAACAATGATCCTCACTGCTGGATGAAAAGTTTTTAACAAAAACACAAGGCGCAACAACTGATTTTGGTTCAATGTATCCAGTTGCCGAGCTTAAAACTGGAGCTTGTAAAGCTTTTGTTTCAAAAATAAGTTTGGAATCTGAACTTGAAGTAACGTAATAGTTAAAATCACAAACTGAAAAAGAAGAAGTTCCAGAGTAGCTTGCGCCGCTTGGAGTTAAGAATCTTCCGTTTCTATAATCGACCCGCGAACCTGAAACTCCTGATAATCCTGTTGGAACAATTGCACCAGAAATTCCAGAATCATAAACGAAACCCGCATAAGGAGAGCCAAACGCTTTGAGTCCTTGGAATTTTGGATTATAACTGGTTAAACTTCCCGTTACATTCGAGAAGGCACGTAAATCCTTCAAAGTTTTATAATTCAAAAACTCCTTTAAGCTTTGAGCAATGTAATGGTCAGTTGTTGGAATCACCTATCTTTAGTTACAGCAAAAAAGAAAAGAGTTGAAATAGAATTAACGAAAATTTTTAGCTTGATTCTTTACTTCTTTTAAAATCGGCGAAATCCAAGGATGTTTGGTGAATTTTGTGCCGCGAACTGGATTTTTCGTTTGAACACCTTCCTGCGAGCGCGACCCAGGAGAGTTTTTGAAAATATAATTCTGTAACCCGGAAAGTCCTTTTTCTACAGCGTCAACTACAGAATATCCGCCTTCCCACGGTAACTCTAAATCTGGAGTGCGAAAATCTTCCAAAGAAGGAATTTTGATTGAGATTTTAATGCCGCCCCGAATTAAGCGCCGCGAAACAGAGTAAGTCATTGTTTTGTCAATTATGTCCAAGATTTCTGGCACAACACTTTGCCCCTCAACCAACCCTAAAAAGCCAAACAATGTGCCGCTTGTTCCTAAAATTGGCGACGGATTTGTATGATTAATTAGTTCCTGCGAAACATTAGACATTAATACTTTTTCAAGAACTTCTTTCTTTAAGCTTTCGAAAAATTCATCAGCAATTGTTAATTGATCAGGCGTAACTTTCTTATTGATTTCATCAAAGAAACTTTTAACAAATCCCGCTGCTGAAGTTCCCTTCGCCATTACACGACCCTCTGAAGAATAATTTCGTAAATATTAAAGTTTTGAAACGCGCCTAATTTGCGCCAACTCTGCTCAATTGCATAAGTTTCATCTCCAAAAACATATCTTTCTGCGTCTTTTAGAGCTTGAAAAGCTTCTTCTTTTACTTGAATTTTAATTCTATTATACTGAGCTTTATACTTTATATTAGTGTCATCGCCCTTGATAAAGTCAGCAAACTCCTGCCTCAAAAGATAAATCAAACAGCAATCAAACTCGAAAACTTGTTCAATCTTTTCATTTTTATTTGAATCAGAGTCGAAATCATAAAGAAAATTTGAATCTTCAACAACAATTTCTTTTGACTCAAGGTAAAACTTGAATTTTATGGCGCGTTTATAGGTATCGAACGCTTTTAAATGCATTCCATCTATAATATTTTTCGTCGCGTCACTAATATAACTCATGAGAAAGTATAGAACTTTGAGAATACAGTATTATTCTGCGAAAAATATTCACGCGGCGGGCAGTAACGATTATCACCGTAAACCATATTTTGCCGGTCAGAGTAAAGAATCTGTGCCGCAACTGGACCCGTAGAGTCCACATCCTCAATTTCTTTAATCAAAAGCCTCAATCTTTCTTCACAATCATTTGCTGCTAAACGATAAGTTTTTGCCCGCTCATTCTTTGAAACAAACCTTTGGCGCGATTGACCATCCAAAGAAATTTCAACAATATCTTCTACAGAATTAACGTCCCAGGCATTGGCACCAATAAATCTTACAATTTGGTCACGAAGAAGATTGCAATAATGCATTTCCTCATAAACTCCAGAGTGGTTTTGAGTTAAAGTTGGTTCAATTCCACTTCCATTATAAGAATAAAAAGTTTGAAAGGCTCCATTAAGCTTATGAGTATTTGACGTGAGCCAATTAAAAATTTTCCCCGTGGTTGTTACTCCCGACATGGGTAAATTATCATAAATTCTAGTAGCCCAAGCGGCCAAATCTTCAGAAGCCATAAATTAAGCTGGGCGGAATTGAGCAATAAAGCTCTCGTAGTTATCTTCAATTTGACGCTTGACAGAAGTTGATTCAACTGCGGCGGCGCGTGAAATACTTCCGGCACGGCCCTTGGCATTTTCAAAAGCGGCCAAAAGAGCAACACGAATTCTCGAACGCTCACTAACAGGGCGAACGCCAACAGTTTGAGCATGAGTAGAAAGATCAAAGTCTGTCATTTTATCAATCTTGGAAATGTATTCTTCGCGGCTTTGACAGTTAAACTTCTCAAATAAATTTTTCGCCTCAATTTCCTCAAAGGACATTACACGATCTTCAGTTGTTGGCAATCCAACGCGGCCAGTGGCAGTTTTTGTTTTTCTTGTTTTCATCTACTTTATATTACAGGAAAAAAGATAATAATTGAACAGTTTTTTACAAAAAAAAGAGGGACTGGAAATCCAGCCCCTCTCTTTCGTTATTTTTCTGATTACCAGAGCAATCCGACAATCGCCTTTTCGTTACCAACAACCCAACCTTCTTCCTGGGAACCGTAGTAACCCATTTTGTCAGAGCGGTTAAAGTGCTGGTCGTCAGCGAGCATCTGGAAGGTGCTGTTGTTTTCGTCAGCGTTGATACAGCGGGCAAAAGCACCCATGCTAGCGTCAATCCCGATGATCAGTTCATCAGTCGCGGCAGTCCAGGCAGGACCAGTTCCCTGAGTATAGTTCTGGCGGAACAACTCGTTATAAACTTGGCCAACGCCGAGTTCAAGGAGTTCATGGAGGTTTTTGCCATAGAGGCTGGAAGCACCACCGGAACGATAGATTTCCATGCGGATTTCGTCAGGCAATCCAAGAGCAGTAGACTCATCCGTATTAGGAGTCGCCGTGGTGTTCATTGGGTTGTAGGTCATGGCGCGAACCTGCTCCATCGTTTCAGGAGAAACATAAAGGTCAGTCAAGCCAGAACCGCGAGTCGCAGGAGTTCCCTTAGCCCAAGAAGGATTCAGGCGCTTGATTTTGGTCATCAAGCGGTTAAGGTCGTCAAGTTGGAACTTGCGGGCCGTAGAGTTCGTCTTGGCCGTGGAAGCAATGGTATGAGTCTGACCGTTGGTAGAAGCGCCTCCGAGAGCTTTTGCAAGCACTGTGAAAGCGTTGAACTGGGACTTGACCATAACTTCACCCATCAAGCGGTCAATACCTTTCTGAACCACGTCGAGACGGGATTCACGGGCGTAACGCTTATTCCAGGCAATAGCAGAGTCAATCTTGCTGGTGCGGAATCTCCAGTTATCGGAACCGGAAATTTCGTTATAAGCAAGACCGCCAGCAGTGCCGTTGGACCAGATACGGAAAACACCTTCGCCGAGACCAAAATAGGTGTCGATAGGAATTTCAGGAGGCGTATCCCCAGTATAAACAATAGATTCGGTGAAAATCTTATTGGCGATAGAGAGAGGATCGAGAACTTGGCTCAGAGAGCTAGAGATGATAGAGGCGAAAGCGGCCTGGGCAGGCTCGGAAACAGCGCGGTCCTTGGAACCGGAATCCCGGATCAGTTGGAGCACCTTGGCTTCGGCTTCCTTATTTTTGAAAGTAATTGCCATAATATTAGTTTAAAGTAGTTGAATTTTAAAGATTAGAGTTCAACTTTGAACAGGGCGTAACCGTCAGGGTCAGCAACTTCGAGGAACTTACCAACAAGCTGAGGGAACAGAGTTTTGTTGTAAGCACAAGGAACGAGAACGCCGCCAGAGACATAAGCTCCAGTGTTAGCAGAAGGAGTGTTGACAAATCCATTGGTGGAGATAAGACCTTTGGTAAGAATCTTAACACCTTCGCCGGAAAGAGTCACGCCATCTTCGTACTTGTTGCGGTTCGGATTATAAGCATAGTTAGTGCCATACTTATCAGTTTCGCGCACGTCGTTGAGGAGAACACCAAGAACCACTTCGCCAGAGTTGGCAGCGCGAACTTTGTTACCCTGAATTCCGAAACGGAGAGAAGTAGCATAAGCAGGAGCGCCGCCCCAGTCGCCGAGATTACCAATGAAAGGATACGCAGCCGCGAGACCAGTTCCAGTCAAGTTGACGTTAGTGTTGCCACTCGCCTGCGCGATAGTGACGAAAGTTCCTTTATTGCCGGAACCCGTAGTAAGAGTGAACAAGCCGTTGATAACGTCATGCTCGCTGTAAGACCGGAAAGGCTTCAGGTCTGGAGATTGGGACATTGAGAGTGCCATATTAGTTTAATTAGAGATTATTTCTTGAATTGAATGCTTTGAGCGAGTTCGGCGAGGGAAATTCCCTTTTTATCCGAAACATCCTGAGAGTTAGGAATGTCAATAGAGGCAGTTGCTTCCTTCATGGAGGCGGTAGCTTCTTCAACATTAACCTGAGGTTTTTGTTTGATACGATTTGCGAGAATCACTTCACCGTCATTGGCGAGCCAATGTTGATAGCCGGGTTCATCCAAATCTGTGATTTGCTTGGCGATAGAGGCGCGGACTTTAGCGTCTTCAATATCGTATTCCGCAGCCAAGGCGGAGAAACGGCTATCAAAAATGTCCTGAGCTTCTTTTTCGCGTGCTTGTGTTTCCATCAAATCAACCTTGGCCTTGAGAGCTTCGATTTCAGAGGTGGACTGTTGTGAGGCGGCGATAGCATCCTGGAGTTCTTTTTGGGCCGCATCTTTTTCAGCTTTAGCAGCTTCGTAAAGTTCGTTAGCTTTGGAGAATTCGCCAAGGAAATATTCGCGCAACTCCTTAGCAGTCGGCAAGGAAGCTTCCGCTTCGAGCAAACATGCTAGGGCTTGATCTTTATTTTCAAATTTCATAGGTCTAGGGTTAGTTACAGGTAGAATTTCCGAAGTTGAAATGTTTTTTTCACTTTTTTCATCTTTTTCTTCAAAAATTTCATCAATCTCCTCCGCATTTGCATATTCGGGGCAAATAGAGAGGATTTCATCGTGATTAAATTCAGTTTCGCCGTCCCATTCTTCAAAATCCAAGACTGACGCGATTGAACTAACAGGTTTGGAAGACCACATGCGGCAACTCCAATAGTTTGCTTTCCATTTTGGGCCGGGCGTATCACAGCTATGGCGGGAACGATAAGCTTTGCGGCGCTCAGGATCATCGCGTTTGATTTCCATATTAGGATCGCCGAACTTCACCATTACTACATTGCCCTTATCGTTTTTCACATAGACACCAAATTTCTTGTTAGAACCGGTTGGAAGGCGGAAAGGCTTATTAAGAGTTTTGTTTTTATTGTCCGCCGCTTCAATTTCAATTTCCACTTTGATTTTCTTTCCCTCCTCTTCTGGCTCATCCATTTCTTCTGTCTCGGGTTCTTCAACTTCTGGAGTTTCCATTTCTTGTTCTTCTGGTTTAAAAGTTAAAATGCCTTCAACGCTTGCCGCTGGATTCGTAGTAATTCCAATACCCAAGAAAATTCCATCTTCAATAATGCGGTAAACTTCCAAGCCGTTGTCATCAATGCCCGCGCCGCCCTCTGCCCGAAGATATTTATAATAAGGTTTAGCTTCTTCGCCGCGTTTTATAATTCCTTTTGAAGCATCTTTACTACCAAGCAGGACAGAGTAGCTTGAAAAGCCAACCTCCCATGAAACTGAGATCTTTTTATAGTTTTCGCTAAGAGGCGAGGAGGATTCCTCAATTACATCTGTAATATCTCCTACTACTTTCCAAAGACAGCCAACAACAGCAAGATTAACTGGTTTATTCGTCGCTAAAACTTCCTCTTCTGAAATTAATTTGTTTGTCCCGTATTCGGAAAATCCAGCATTTGTTAGGACCCCCAACATAACATCTCTTTTATGTTCTAGGTCAATAGGTTTATACTTAACGCCTTTCGCAAGTTTACAAGCTCCATCAGAAAGAACTAAATCATGATTGAGGTTCGCAAGGTTAGGATTCGCCGCGTTACAAGTAAACCAAACAAGGTCTTCAGAGTAAATTTCTTTTTCTCCAACAGGGAAAAGTCCGGCAAGCCCTTCCAAATCAGACTTGGCCGACGCAAAAGCTTCCAACGTTTCCTTTTCAGGCTGGATAACTTCCGCAAAGCTGGTAAAAGTTGTTTTATACTTAAAATCTTTCATTCAGCTTTAATTACAGGAAGAAAAAGAAAAGTTGAAATTATTTTTTACTTAAAATCAAATTAGAATCCAAAGAATAATCTGGATCAACCAAAAGATTTCCAATACAGTCTTCAGGATCGTTATTCTGTAAAGCTTTTGTATTGCCCATAAAAAAGATTTTGGAAAAGATATTATGTTTCGCCGCCGAATCTTCAATTTCAGACTTTGCCAAGAAAATCGCTGGGCCGTTATTATTAATTATCTTTAAATTTTGAAAACGGTTGAACCTGGAGTCGCGCATAAAAATTCCTTCACGTTTATTGTTCGAAACACTTGAATCAGAAACAAAAGAATCAGTTACATCCCAATCGTAGCTAATTCCCGCGTAGTCGTTGGAATCAATCTCACACTTGGAGACATAAATATTCTTTGAATCGTATGCTGCTAATCCATCAAAGTAAGAATTCGTAAATTTTGACCCGAAAACTATAACCTGGCTCGAACCCTTTTCCAGAACGACACTTCCTGAACGCGCCCCATAAACATTCACATTCTCAATCAAAACTTTAGAGCCGCGCCGCACAGTAATTCCATTATTTCTAATGTAACTTCTTTTTACTCCACTTTCAGGATGCCCATTCCAACCTTCAACGCTTTGATTTTCTCTATTTCCTATAATCGTAATTCCAGATATATGAACATTTGAAGTTGTGAAAGTGGGTTCCTCGTCCAGCCCGCCCACAATAATTACAGGACAATTCGCGCCGTCAGCCAGTTTTAAAGTTGAGCCAAACGGGCTGCCGAATAATGATTCTCCTGAATTAAGAATTATAGGATAAGAAATTATCGTCTCTCCTTGCGGAAGAAGCTTAATCGGCGAATATCTTGGAACTTCTGTAGAAGAAGTAAAAAAGAAAAACGCGGCGAGGGCGAGTAAAGTTTTCATAATGTAGTTACTAGCAAGTTTAGTGCTAAGTTATTAGGGTTTGGGTTCTGGTTTTAGGGTCCATCCTTTATGAGCTTTAGTATTTTTCTGTAGAACTGCACAAATACCTTTATAATTTAAATTCCTCTCTTCACAAAATTCTTTCACTGAGTATATTTTGTGAACATTTCCTTCTGGGTCCGAGATTTCTCGGAATGGTTTTTGAAAGCCCGGCAAAGCCCATCCCTTGCATTGGGAATAAGTGCCATCTAAAACTTTTAATACACCAGCTTCTGTAAGCCCGTGCTCTTTTACAAATTGCATTTTATTCGTAAATTTAAATATTTTCCCATCAGGGGATTGCAAGGAAAATATTTCCTTTTCCTTAATCACTGTTTCTGGCAATGTCCAACCCTTATGTTGCTTAGCAACGCCCCTCAAAAGCAAGCTTAGCTTTGCGGGTAGTAAGTCATTTTTTATAGCAAAATCTTGAATGCTATCTAAAAAAGAATGGATCACCCCTTGAGGATCTTTAACTAGAAAAGGGTTAGAATGACCTCTCCTTGCCGCCATAAATCGAGCCTTTCTTTCCTCTGTATATTTTATACCAGATCTATTATTTGCTGGTGGTTTGCCTGCAATTTTATTTATGTTAAATCCAAAATTTCTTTCATATGATTGAAATAAATCCATATAAAATTGCTCTCTTTCAATCAGCTTTGAAATATCGAAGACCTCTTCAATAAGATACCACAAAATAGAACCTTCTCCGTATAAATCGTTGGCCCGTTGGATCAAAACGTTATCATGTTTTTTCCTTTTCAGTTTATTTATATGGCCAATCTTAATTCTGCTTCTTAAAGTTTCTGAGCTTCCTATATAGATTTTATTATTGTCAATACAAACACAGGCATAAATACCAGCAGGATTAAATGATTTATTTTGATCAAAAATATTGACTCCACATCCATAAAGGAGTCGAGGCTCAAACTCCAAATCGAATCTTTCTAAAAGAACATTCATTAAGAAACCGAAATTCCGTTACAGTTAATAGGGACAATATCCAAGTTCCAATTATTTCTGTCCATTTCCCTTAAATAAGTTTTAACGCGAACAGATGTTTTATTTAGAATTTTCCGAGAATGATTTTCTAACCATCTTTTTCTGGCCTCACAGTATTGCCTCAGCCATTTCCTCTCGTCCCCGCCCGCAGAAGGAACAGGTTCAGGAAAGCTATTTCTTAAGCTCGAAAGTATTCCGCCCGAGTGAATCTGACTGTCGAGAATTGTTAGGATGCCTAAATTTGTTTTAATTCCGTGTTTCTCGGCCCATTCCACCGCAGGATTGTAATAAAGATCGTAATACATTTTATCCATTACATCACGATAAACCTGATCTTCCCGCGCCGCCTTTTTTAAGAGAGCCTTGAACGCTTCATTATTGACAAGAGAAATTTTACCAATAGAATCTACGTATTTCTTAAACTCATTAGCGAATTTAGCTCCAGTTTTAATGTATTCTTGAATAAATTTGCGCATATTGGCCCACTCCGTTATTCCCCAGCTTAGAGTAAGCTGACGACGATTTCCCGGACCATCAGCAAAAATATAAATTGCATCATAAATAACAGAAGTTCGCCCCATTTCAAATGCATTGATAATCCGCCGCATAAGAGCTTTCTTGTCATTCTTATCTTGGGTTGGAGCTAAACTAGTAGCCTCAAACTTTGGCAAGCCGCCAAACAACTTTTTAATCCAGTCGAACATTATTTACCTCCATTTTTAAATTTTTTATTCAGCGTCATGAAATTCACCATCGCCTCAGAGGAAAGAAAGATCCTCTCTCCTTCAATTGTAACTCCATCGTCAGATTTTACAGGTGGAACCATATTGGCTCCGTAGATAAAAACCAAAGCTTGGTATCGAATCAAAGCTTTCTTGGTAATTTCAAACCCCTTTCCCTCAACATAATCAATTAGTCCGCCATTTTGCTCGTTACCATCCCAGCTAATTTGAGAATCTTCCACTCTTGGCGGGACAATAGTAACAACTGGCGGTGAAGGTTTAATCCCGGCGCAGGAAACTCCCAGACTAACTAGAAATAACGCTCCTAATCTTATCAAGTGCTGCTTTCTTTTCATCCTCGTTCTTTGAGTTTACTACAATTTTAACAAGCTCCTCCGCTCGGTCTTTTTCTTTTACGTCCAAAACAATTTCTGCCCGGCGAACCTGCTCTTCAGTATTTTTAACCTTGAATTCTTCTTTTTTAATTTCTTCCTTGATTTTAAAATAACCCAGGATGCTTTTAAAGATTTCAAGAATTGATGCGAGGATTGAACTCCACATAATTAGAGATAACGTTGAGTTGAAAGAGCGAGAGCTTCCGCGATATTATGAATCACCGTTAAAGTATTACCAACATCAGAATCAGTTAAATTCTTAGTGTATTTTTCGTAAACTTCTGAGAGGCTGGATGCGAGAACAAGCCAGTGGGACTTATCAGGAAGCTGCGCGGCAATTAAAGTTGCGAATTCAGCCTTGGTTGGCTTTTTATCAAATTTTATTTCGGCGATTTTCTCTGCAAGTTTATGAACAATCACAGCCTTTTCCTGTCGATCTTCAGGGGACACCGCTTGCTCAAAAACAGTTGTGGTAACGAGCGTTACAACAGGTCCAACATAAGCTTCATTGGAATTTGCCGCGTCAACAGCTTTACGAAATGTTGAACAGGATGCCAAGGAAAGGCAAAGCGCGGCGAGTAAGATTAGTTTTTTCATATTATTCTTCAGTTGATTTTTTAATTGGCTTTTTAACTTTTTTAGCGGGTTTCTCTGAGTCAGTCAGTTTTGGCATTTTAGAGTCGGCGGCAAACAAGAGACCCACGCCAACCGCAACAGTTTTAAAGAAAGTCGCAATTTGAAGCGTCAAAGCCTGGGCGGATGGACCAATGAAAGCAATACTACTTGGATTTGCCGTAATTAGAGAAACAACTGTCCAAACAATGGCGCAAAGAGTCGTCACTTTATTTTGCGCGGCGTATTCGACAATGAGTTTTATTTTGTCCAGAGAGTTCATCTATATTTAATTACAGGTGAAATGAGAAAAGTTGAAATATTATTTTTTAGCCTTCTTTTTCCTTCCTTTCTTTCATTATTGGAATGATTGATAAACCTTGATCTTGGAGATTCCTATGTTTTTTCAAATACTCTAAAGCCTTACTCAATACTTCTATACTATCCCAAAAACCGCCCAAAGCTCTATTACATCTGCTGCATAAAAGTTGGCGGATCGCTCCCGTTTCATGATCATGGTCTATTGCAAGCGTTTTTAGCGTTCCAGATGCGTGAACAGAAGTTTCCGGATTGAAACAAATTGCACAAAGATGATTCTGAGCCTTGGACATCTCTTCATAATCTTCAATAGAAATTCCGAAAACACGAACCCTTCTCATTGCTGCTACATGAGCAGAGTTATCTTTATTCCACTTCGAACATCTTTCGATTTCTTTTTCTCTATGAACAACATATCTAGATTTTGCCGCAGCTTTGACTCTATCAGGGTTATTCTCTCTATATTTTGCTGAAACTTTGTTTCTACAGACTTTGCAGGAGTAATTTAAACCATCTGGAGCACTCGCGTCTTTATGAAAATCCAAGGTAGTTTTCTCCTCCTTGCATGTCCCACATTTTTTACTTTTCATAGTATGCTACTTTTAAACGACCTCCCAATTAGAAGGAGCGCAAATATCGTTCCTAGTGACGGTTGGGGCGGGCGATGACCCATCTAGCACATCCCATGATAGACCCCACGGGAACCCGCCTGCGGCAGTGGCGGTGTAAGCTGTTCCAGCCACCTCATTATCTTCGTTCATGGTCCATTCGGAGCCGCTGCATTGCGTTGTTCTACTGGGGGCGGTATAAAGCGGCCTGCCGGAAGTCGAACCCGTATTTATTTGGGGGCCATTCACAGATGCGCTTCCCGCCCCCGCCACAGTAACCCCGGCGTTCAACTCCCCGACACTAACGCTAGTAACCGTGATGCCTGCCGGGCTGTCGTCGCTGGCGTTTTTCCAGTCCGTTGCAAGGTCAGGACTGGCTACGTCAGAGAGGGAGTAGTAAACAGGAGATCCATCAAAAGCTAAAGTCCAACGAACACCTTCTCCATAATCAAGACCTCGTGTAAACCAATTGCCTCCAGCGGCATCACCGTCAAGCCCCTCTCCAAGGCGGCGTAATGTTGCTTCTGTTCCTAATTCATAAATTTCATAAATCCCATCCTGCGTCCCTCCCGAGACGAACACCCCCCCCTGAGCCGGGGAGGGAGCGAGCAGCCGGTAAACGACGTTGGTTCTAGGGATTTCTGTGACGGTCGGGGCAGGAGAGGTTCCGTCCCCTATAGCAATCCACTCCCCACCCCACGGATGAAGGGTTCCACCGGCTGAATATAATACGCCATCACCGGCATTCATATACCAAGTGTCTTCCTCATTGTAAATGCTGTGACTTAATGGATCGCTAGGTTGACCCACTTTGTTATAGTAGGCGAAATCCATGTAAGTCCCCCGAGGCGAGTATTCTCCATCAACTTCTGAATCGCCAGCGCCAGAAACCAATAAATTTGATGGGTTCCCGCCCTCCTGCATCACCAACTGTCCCGCAGAAATCCCGGTCAGGGCGTAGCGGGCCGCTTCGTCGGCGACCGTGATAATAACACTCGACCCATCACTAATAAACAATCCACGGTTAGTTTCATTCGCCCCTCCGATAGAACTCTGAAAATTCAAAGTAACTGTAGAATCCGATCCTCGGTCAATACTCTGGTTTTGATTCTCCCAAGTTAAACCCTTTAAATCAAAAATTGCAGCCGTTGATCCATTTCCATTACACGAAGGGCGTTTAACTGTTACAATAGCACGATAATTCCCAGTTTCGCAAGTAAAATTGCTTAACCGACCTGTCACCATATCTTTTGCCAAAATTTCCAATGAAAAGTTAACAGGAATACTATCGGCGATATTAGACTCATTGCGCCACTTTTTACCTAAACAGAGTTGATTTTCCCGCCCAAGATCAAAATTAATATCAACACTTTGAATGCAGGCTGTAGATAAATTATGAAAAAGCCCACTCGCCCCAGATAAATTTACGCGAATGTCCCACGGGCGCAAAACTGGATCGCGCTGGCCAAAATTTCCACTTGCGGCTGGAAGAGTAAAAAGTCCAGTTGCTGGAGAATTTGTTGAAATATTTATTGCAGGGAGAATTTGGCTATCAGAATCCTCATAATACGCTGCATCTACCGCTTGAAAAGAAACAGTTGAAGTTGGGTAAGCTCCAACGGCAGCGTTAAAACTATAAGAGGAAAGTGTCGCATTTCCAAAACCTAAACACGGAGTAGAAGAAGGCGGAGAACCAATCGCATCCTGACCATCTGCCGCAATCATTAAGAAAAAGTTTCTTTCGTCGGCAGTCCCGTCCAGAAGAGGGGCTATAATTCCGCTTGACTCAGCGACACTAAAACCAAAACTCTTTTCATTGTCGAAATTTGAAAAATTATACGAGAAATCAAAAGATACAGAATCAGGATCTAAAGATTGACGTGACAAAGCGGCCCTTGTCCCCGCAGAATAAACATCCTCTTTCGAAGAATTCATTTCAAAATTAAAACCTTGAAGACCGTAGACTTCTTTAATATTTGAAGTTGTGTGAACGCTAATTGCGGGAGACGGCCCAGCGAAGAGAACAATATTTGGAGCAGAAAGTTTTTTGCGTGGCATATAGTTAATTACAGCTAAAAATCTCTAAATTGAATAGTTATTTTTGAGAATGGTAAATTAGTGCCGCTTCCAAAAGTCCAATTTGGTGCTCGTCAGACAATTCCTCAATCTCCGCCTTTTGTTCAGTCTCGCCTTTAAACGGACTTTCCACATAGTTTGCCACAGATTCGCGCCACTTGTCAGGACTTTCCGCTACAACAATCTTTTCCCAAATAGCTTCACAAAATTGCTTATGATTTTTACCAAGCCGCGCCAAACTGTTCTTTTCCTTATAAGCTTTTTGAACAGCTTCAGTTAAACTCGACATCGCGGGATAAATTTCCTGGAGCTTTTCCAAGCTTGCCTTGCCGCCCTTCGGCGCAACAGTATTCTTGGTTTTTGGAGTGCCTGTTCCATTTGGACGACCCGCCTCAGCTTTATTTCCAATCAAAGGTTCAAACAATCCAGCTTTTTTCTGAGCTTTAAATTCTTTTTGTTTCTCAACCGCAGATTCAAAAAGAGGAATTTGATTTGTTTCGTAAGCATTAAATAATTCCTCGGGGGTAAGAACTCCAAGTTCATATAAACGGTTGTAAAGTTTCTTGGCTTCATTCAAGGACTCAAGAGAAACCTCTTCAAATTGAACCTGTGGAATATCAGCCTCAGCAAAACCCATTTCTGCGGCAATTTTATCAATCTCGGGAATTAAAAAGTAATTAAGAAAAGACTCCCGCGCCTGCGAGAGAAGCTGTAAATAAATCTTGGTTTTTGTTTGACCCGTGGCAAAGTTCTCATCGCTCGCCATAATATCATTCATTCCGTTAATAATATCCTTGTCAACGTTAATGTATTTTTCGTTTCCAAAGATTTTGTTAAGTTCCGGGATTTGGAAATCAAGTTCTGTGCTCCAATGACCGAAAAGAACGCGGCCCACACTTTGCGCCGAAAAAAGATTGGCCATTCCTTGAACAAGTTTGTTATTCTCTGTGGTCTTTAAATCTTTACTCCCCGCTTTAACAAGCAAAATACAAAAATCCGCACTGGCCGCGACCTTTTCTTCCGCCGAGCGCAAAATTTGTTTAAAGTTAATCGACCTCAGCACTCCAAAGTAAGGCGGCACCGCCATTGGTTCGTAACTTTGTTTTGCGGAAAAGGCAATTCTCAAACGCGATGGGTCAAGAGTGATAACTGGACTTGATTTTGTTTTAATCGCTTTTTTAACTTCTGGGTCAAGTCCTTCATAAATTGCTTTATCGTGTTCTGTTTGAGGATTCTCCAAAACGCTGATTTCGTAAGCATTCAAAACTTTACCATAAGATTGATCAGAGAAAATAGAAGTGCCAATACCGCGAACGTCACATGGATTCAAAAGAATATACTTAAGAGGAAGTTTTCTATTCCGGGCAACTGCCTCCAAACCTTTTGCCAAACTGACTTTTTTAACTTCGGAAAGTTTTAAATCACCAGTAAAACAATAAGTAAAAACATTCCCGGAACGAAACCACTCAAGAAACCACTCGTTGGCAAGGTGCCACAAATTACACTTTTTCGCCCACTCCTTGTAGAATTTAACAACCTTTTTATTTTTTCCTGTCCAATGTAGCGGGCTATTAGAAAGATAAGACTGCATTAAAATTGGATTACGAAAAGCTGGGAATCCATAAAATGCCTTTTGGCAAAGCTCTACACTTTCATAAGCGCCGATTCCACATTTATCCGTGTGAAAAGGAGTAGCCGAATTATTAATGTGAAAATAATCAGAAGTCTCGGAGCGGGTTTGATCGCCTGAATAACCGTCAGGATTTACTCTTGAAATACTAGCCTTGGTTTCATTGCCAAAAGTTTTGAGAACATTGCTTCGAATCATTCCTCCCGCAATAACTTCAGAAGGTTCGCCGCGCTCATTATAACTGGCAAAAGTTTCAAGGTCGTAATTATTTTCGTCTCCTTTAGGGTTACTTCTGGACTTTTTAGCAGGCATATTTGGTCTTAAATTAGTTTTTCTACTCTTAATTACAGCTAAAACTTCCTAAATTGAAAATTTAATTTCAAAAAGTTTAGCCGTAGAATCCGCCGACAAAGATTTCATCGTCCTCATCATCCTCTTTTAGTTTCAAATAAAGTCTACGGCCCCAATTTCCAAGAAGAAAAGAGGTGTAAGAATCGCGCCGCGCCCGATCTTTACCCTTGTTAGCTTTCATCTCAGGAGCAAGATCAAAACGAATATTACCCATAATATCAGCTTTCATTTGAATTCCGGCGAGTTCTTTAGCTGTTGTAGAAACAACAAGATCAACATGTTCCACATGCATTCTTCTTTTTGCGGCGCTAACCAAAGATTTTTGTTTAACTCCATCCTCGTCTTCAATTACTTCGCCGTTAAGATGTTGTTTATCGCCAGAAAGAAAATCGTCAGTAAACGCCAAATCAGGAAGTTTCTCTGTCATCATTCTATTTGCGTTTACAGAAATTTCCGTGTCGTCAAAAGCAATAGAAGAGGCGAAGCGGATTTTCTTGTGTTGCAAGTCACCCTGAAGAGCGTCGTTCGAGTCGCGAATCCAGCCTTTTTCATTAAAAACCTGACTATAAACAATCTTTTTTATTGAAGGATCATAATTTGACCTTGTTGCCCTAAAAGTGTCAGCGTCAGTGAAATCTAAATCAGCAAATTCCAGTTTGTCCCCCGCTGCCACTAAAGAGTTGTAAGTCTCAATAAATCGTGGCCCGCCCGCATTATCAACAATCACGAAAACAACCCGGAAATTTTTCATTAAGTAATGGAAATACTCAACAACTTTATTAATTTGAATTTTGGGATGAGCAAATCCATGAACAAGAGTCGCCGCGTCAGAACCATTTCCCTCCAACTCGAAAACAGACATAGCAAAGTTATCCGCATCTTCAGAACCGGCGCTGGAATTCGGGTCAATGGAAATAATATAATCCTTGTCCCTGTTTCCAAACATTTTAACTTTTGGGTCAAAGCCAATTTCAATTGTCGCTGCCATAATGTCACGAATATTATAGAATCCGCCGCTTTGGTCAGTGAAAATAGCATTATACTCACGGTCAAACTGATCTTTGGAAAGAGAGCGTTTCGCCTGTTCAATACTATTCAAATCCATAAACGGCGGGGCCATTGTATAACCCATTCGAACAACTGAGTGAGTCGCGCCTGTGATTTTTGCGTCATGAATCGCTTTTAAATACTCTTCGTAAGTGCTTTGGTAAAGAGGTTCGCATTTATAAGTGGCAGACGAAAGAGCAATCATCTTGTTATTGTGAAAGCGGGTTCTTTGCCACTCTTTCATTTCGCCGCGATCAATCAGTATTTGCTCAGCCTGTTCAATCTTTTTTCTTTCCACTGCATCTCCGCGAAGAACAGTGAGAAAAGGGCCAATAATTTCATCAACAATCTTTTTCGGAACTGCCAAAAATTCGTCAATAACAACAACTTGGGCGCGATAACCACGAATCTTTTCAGTTAGCGGCGTTGCTGTAACCAAAGATTTTCCAATAATCATTTGCCAGCGATCAGTTCCTTTGGATGGATTTGCCACCCCGCGCCCCGCTGAAGCCCAATTTGGACAACATTGGCGTAAGAAAACCGCCTTTGGAGAATTTATTAAGTTCTCAATAGTTTCAAAAATCATTTTCGCCTGACGGTAAGAGCCAGAACAAATAATAATCTTTACTCCTGGATTGAAGAGAGCATAAAGAATAATAAAAAGAGAGACTGTGAAAGACTTGGAGAATCCACGGCCCGCCACTAACAAATTAAAGTCGCGCTGAAACCAAATGCGGATTAAAATATCCTGAATTGCGTGAACATTTGCTAAACCTGTGAGGAATTTTAAAGATTGAAAAGGGTGGCTTGCTAAAAAACGCGAGAGCCAGACGCCCGCCTCTTCCTGGGTTAAATCCCCTGGAACATTCGCCCAATCCTCATTAATAATTTCCGGGTCTACCTCACGGCAGTGTTCTCCTTTATGCCAACTCATATATTTTTTAAATTAAAGATACCCGTTGTCCTTTAAAAATTCCAAGTCTACCGATTTCGCCGCTTCTCCCATTCTGAAAATTGCCTCAATTATCCTAATTGAAGCGTCCCTGTTTTTAGCAAAGACGAATTGAACATTATCGTAAGTTGTCATCAAGAGTCTTATCTTATTAAACAAGTAAGCGCCGCCAATTCTCTGAGAGAAGCTGTTCCTAGGGGAATATTCGATTGAATCAACAAAAGAAGATTCAGTAACCACCACAAGATAAATTCCTAGATCTTTTGCCCGCTGAATCTCTCTTTCGAAGCGGTCATAACCCTTTGTTAGTGTTCCTGCTAGGTCATATAACGATTTTCTTTCACATACGAGATTGCAGAAGAAATCGTCACTCGGAGAATAGTCTCCCACAATTAACTTCTGAACTTGGCAATTTTTAAAAGGAAGAGGAGATTGCTCGCGGGTATCAACAGATATTTTAAGTTCTCCAGATTTAAGCTCTGGCTTTTGCACACCAAGTTTCATTTTTAATCCCAGTTCGCCCAAAGAATCAGAAAATTTACCTTCCCCGCCAAAAAGACTAAGATAGTCAGACAAATTCGGCGCGAATAAACTCTTCAACTCAACATGGGAGGGAATTAAATTTGTTTTCTTATCTTCCGCCCGCTTCTTTAGAATTTCCAAGGTATAATCCCGAACTTCTTTTGACCCAGTTTTAATCCACTCCAGTAAATTCCCCTTGCAATTAAAATCAGTTACAAAATATTGTTTAATATCGCGGAATTCAATTAGTTCGTTATCAAACAAATCGCGCCGCTCATAAAAAAGAGGATAATAGTCTTTTGGTGAAAACCCGTGCTCTTTTTTAATATGTCTATGAAGAGCCGCAATGCTACCTAATTCCATTCCGCAAACTTTACATTTCTGATTTATCATTCCCTGATTTCGTGTTTGAATCCTAAGACTTCTTCAATGCTAATGCCATGAATTTCGCCGATTGTTTGTTCTGTTTGTTCAATTTTTTCTATTTCTGGTTTTAAGACATTTTGTTCATATGCTTTTTTCTGATTTAGTAAGTCTTGGCGCTTTTGTGCGTCACAGCAAGCGTTGATAAACCGCGCAATAGAATCATTAAACTTTGTGTCAGCCTCAACGCGCTTTGCGTGAGTATCATTAAGCATTTTTGTAATTGCTTTAATATTAGCATTACACTTATCATACTCGCTTGATTTGGCTTTATGTTGTTCGGCCAGCGCGATTTGATTTCCTTGCTTATCGTCCCCTTCTAAACAAGCTCTTAATCTGGCGTCCAGAAGATTCATTATCTCCTTTACCTGAATAGAGCGAACATATTCCTCAGCCAGCATCATACACATATTAATGTCATCATTAATCATGTCTGGCTTGTTGTAGCATGAACGAATAAACTCAGTCTCAAAAAGTTGTTTTTCTTTTGGATTTTTAAAAGAATTGATTGTTACGCAAAACTTCATTAACCCCAAATTCCCCTTTAAAACTTTAATGCATTTCTTTTGAAAAGAGTCCAGTTTCCACTTGCTCCAATTTGCGTTTGGGCAGGAGCGGTTGATTTTGGAAATAATAGTTTCATCTGTTCTCGGGGGAATATAATGTCCACCATAATCCTCAATTTCTTCCACCTCTTCGTAAACTTCAGCTTGCCCCAAATACTCCAAGCCCCAAACAGCCTGCAATTCTTTAACCCGATGGCAAATTCCATTTAGTTTTTGAGTTTCGCGCTCTTCAGGAAACATTTCCCGCAGCATTTCAATCGCCTTTTTACTGCGCGAAAACTTGATAATAAAAAGAATTTGCTCGTCAGTAAAATTGTAACATTCTGTGCCGCGCCCTTTAATTCTCGAATAATACGAACGGCCATTCTTGAACTCTTCACTTCTTTTATCAAAAGTTGAGCGCCCGTAAGCTTTATGAAGAAATGTAAGAAGATTTTCGGTTTCAGGAGCGTCAATATTTTCCCGGATATAAGTTTGCGCGTGATAAGGAATACCCCACTTACTTTCAACAATCAAATAGTCTGCCTTGTTTGGCGAATCGAAATTAAGAAAAACTGCTAGATTCGGCTTCATATGTCAGAAAAAATGTCAGTGTTCTTCATTATTTCCCTGGCGCGGGTAATAATATCCCTTTTCATTCCCCAAATTGTGCGGTATCCTGGCCGCTTGCCTTTTTCATTTGTCAATAATCCCATTTCTTTTGCCACATAATCATCAGAGCGACTTTCAATATACAGCAATCTGTAAGCTTTTTTTAGTTTTCCGCTTAGTCCGCGCATTACAAGCTCATGTAATCTTGCTGAGGCTGAGAAATAATCCGGGCTTTGCGCCGCTTCAATTCTAATCCGTCCTTCACCGTCTTCCTCGTCATAATAAGACTTATCAGCGGACTCTGCTAAAACAATTCTATAAGCTGCTTCTTTTTTCTGTTCCCATTTAGAAAACAAGGGGCATTCAGAACATTTAATTCCAGATTCTGTTTTTGCACAAAGATTGGAACCTAAATCTTCAGAGCATTTGCGACAAGGAGGCGCGTATTTTCCATAATACTGTTCGCGTAAATTTATAATTTGATTTGTAACAATTTCAATTGCCCAGCCCGAGAACGGTAAACTTTGGTCCCACTGAGAAAACTTTGAATGAATATGAAGGCGGATAATCTGGCAAATATCCTCATAGGACACATGGCAAATTGCCTCAAGATTCCAAAATCCGCGTTTTCCGCGCAAGATTGTGTCAAGCTCGTTTGATATATCCTCGAATTTCTTTTTAACCATTAGACTTCCTCAACAAAATCGCGCCCCTTGCCCGGTTCCATTTTCTTTAAAAGTTTTTTAAAGTCTGTTTTATTAACTCCTTGACGGCGGCCACCTCCAATATTAGACGGACCCATTCCAAGAACTTGCCCCATTTTAATTGGTTCTGGAGCTTGACCTTTAATGGAAACTTCAATTAAGTTAGGATCAACATAGGGCTCCTCAAAATATTCAGGCTCCTGATAAATTGGCTGGCGGGCGGGCGCGTAACGAGGGGCGTATTGCTGCGGATATTGCGAGACTGGTTGATTAACAACAGGTTGTGAGGCTGCCAGTGAGCTTTGGGGGTGCCCACATGCGGGCGAATAGAGGGGTCTTTGGCCTACGTATTCGTAGGCTGTGCCGCAGGTTGAACAGAAAGATTTGGGCATGGTTAAAGAATCTACAACTATTGTAGAAATAAAATTAAAAAATGGAAACTAAAAAATTATCTGCGGCGCAAAGTTGCTCCTAAAAATCTTGCTGTCGCGTTCATGGAGTCGCTAATATTCGCCGCATCACGGGAAATTTTAAGCTTTAGGAAACTCTTGTCATAACCGGCAGTATTTCCGTTAGTGCCAGATGGCAAGATTGCAACATCAGATAAATTCGTGGCAGAAGTAATTTCGTTTGTATCGTTTATCGTTCCTTGGAAAACTACTGGAGTTGAGAAAACGCCGTCAATTGATGCAAAAGGAGTGTCATATTTTGCGCTAACATTCCATCTGGAATCTGTGAATAAAACGCCGCTTTGTGCTAAATAATAAAGCTCACAGTCAAGAGACTGCCAAGTTCCGGGAATATCAACGCTCGCTTCAATAGACGCTGGGGTAGATTGATCAAAGTCAAAACACTGATAAGAAGCTTTATTTGCGGAGGTTTGGAAAAATCCAGTCGCCGCGCCGCTTGTCAACGAGGAAATAAAGTCACGGGGAAACAAATTAATTTCTTCAACGGGGCGGCTATGAGTTAAATAAACTTTTCCGCCGTAAACATTTGCAAAAGAAAGCTCTCCCTTTCCTGGAGTTCGTGTTGAACCGATTAAGTTGAGAGTTTGCGCTGTGAAAGTTCCTTGTCCCGCGCCCGAACCATGAAGAATAGAGCAGGAAAATCCGTCAGGAAGGCCGCTGATGAATCTTATTTGATAATTAATTCCTGAATTGGAGTTAACTGCTATTTTGCCATCCATGTTTATTCCAACATCTGCCCGCTGAACTCCGGGAGTAATAGTGGAATAAGCTAAATCTGTATAAATCGCGCTGGAATGAGCCAGTTGATTAACTCCTGTAATTCCTGGAGCGAGTTTAATTGTTTGGCCATCAGAAGCTATAACATTTAGTGAATGGTCCGCCGCAGAATAAAAAACTGTGCCGCTAGAGTGGGCCGAAGTTGGGAAATTTGGAGTATGACGAAGGACCATTGATCCCGCGCCACCAATACTTTCTTTTGTAGAGGTTTGAAGGAAGTGGCCAATTTCTGCGTATTCTTTGTAGAGATTTAAGTTAGAATACAAATTTTGACTGCCATCCCATCTACCAAAGCCATAGCCAGCAAACGCAAGTGGTTCATTTGCGCCGTCGACAACTGGTTCTGTAAAATTACTATTAAAAAAAACGTTAACTGCCTCGTAAGCCATTGGGCCGGGAAGAAGTTGTGTTTTATAACCACCGAGATTAGACTTGAATTGGGCGCGGCGAGTTAAAAAAGAACTCTTTTCAAGATAATCCGTGTCGTGGGCCGTTCTACTCAAAGAAACTGGCTTGCCAGAACCCGGAAATTGATTTGTATCATGAAGAATAAATCCAGCCTGATTAGTAGAAGAATCGCCACCATCCCAGAATACATTTAAATCGCCCGTCGCCGTTGGAGTTAAATCTGTTTCTCCACGCCCGAATGTCATTCTTCCCGCGTTGAAATCAAAACTTCCCTCAGCGGAGCCACTAATTAAGTCAAGCGGAGCTTGTTCTCCCGAGAAGACGCTAAAAAGCGTTTTTGGCTCGCCCGTCGCTCCTTGAATAAAGAAATCAACCGCCCCGCCGATTCCGCTTCTTAAAAAGGCATAAGCTGGCGGCTCCTCGGATGTTAAACCTGGGAAGAGTGAGAGTAAGGAGAAGCCACTTGGATACATTTTTGTTTTTGAGTTTTCTCGTTATATGGAAATTCCCCACTTGGACGACAGATAGGTCTCTATTTTCTGACGGTTCACATCAGATAAGGCGGACTGAAACGCGATGATTTCCGCGCAATCCATATTTGCATATTCTCCACTGGAACTTTTTCCGATTTCATAACCGGCGTCCGGTGTATTCAGCGACAATACTCCTGAATTAATTTCTACTCCATTTCTGTAAAGGTATCCGGCAGTTCCATTATAGATGAAACCCGCGATTTTTGCATTTGTATCCGGGGCTGTGTTATCCGTAAGGTCGGATTGATAACCTGCGAAATAAGGGTCTCCCACTGCGAACTCGGTCCTGAATTGAATAGCTCTCCAAAAACCGGGTGTGCCCCCCAAGGTTTGCCCAAAAACGGTAAAAACTCCTGTTGTTGCCCTTGGCTTGTAAACCACGAATATTGAGCCGGGATTTGCACCTGACCAAAGCTGTGAACCAACCATGAAATCGTTCGAACCATCAAACCGCCGCACTTGCCGCCCGTTCAGCGAATTAGTGATGATGGCAGGTTGCGACGCTCCTGTTCCTTGAGTGGCGTGTCTACCATTTCCGCTCAAGTCATCCCACTGCGCCGCGTTGTTGCCAGTGTCAGACAGCCATAAAGCAGGGCCGAGGCTGATTAGTGAGAAAGCGGTTCGTTGCAATGAATTATCCAACACCCCACTTAAAATTGGGCGTAAAATAGGAGATAAAACTGGCGATAAAACTGACATTAATCAGAACAAACAGTCTCAATATTAATGGCAGAATAACCATCGTCGGCCTGAACCATCTCGAAATTAAGCTGCGAACCAGGAAAATTTATGACATGTTGAAAGTTACCTTTCCAAATTCCACCCTCAATTCCAACAAAATTTCCTGAGCTTCCATAAAGACAATAAGTGGCGCGAACCACAACTCCTGGTGCCCAAGGGCCGGAAGAGGAAATTACGCCTTGCCCGCCCGGAGTTGTTGAAAAAGTGCCCGATAAATTAGAGGCAGTTAAAGTGATCATTTCTATTAGTTACAGTAAAAAGTTAAAAAGTTGAAATGTTTTTTCAGAAAAAGTAAAAAAAAATAATCTTCAGGGCCGATAAGATTCCAAACGGTCGCAAATGAACGCGAGGATTTTAGAACGTTTAATATCGGATTTATCGAAGCGGACAACGTGAATTCCCTTATCCCGCGATTCTTGATCATCGAAAATTTTAATAAAAGGGGCAAACCCGCTACTCTTGGAATCAATTTGGAGTAAATCTCCGCAAAACACGGCTCTTGAGCCTTCCTTCAGTCGAGTGATAACAGTTGTAAGCTCCTTGAAATCAAGACACTGAGCCTCGTCCACAATCACAAAATTTGTTAAGGTTCGCCCGCGAAGATAGTTAATCGGCCCCGCTTTAAGTTTTTGTTCTGCCAAAAGAGATTTAATTTGAGCCTGAGGAATGAGTTCATCCAGTTTTTCTTCCATTGGGGCAAAGTAAACCTCGGTCTTATCCTCAACCGAGCCTGGAAGAAAGCCGATTTTATTAGAAGCGGATTCAACAATAGACCTCAAGTAATTAACCTCGTTCATTTTCTTCTCCTTGAGTAATTGGAGTGCTGAATAAACGGCAACCAAACTTTTAGCTGAACCCGCAGGACCAGTCAAAAATAAAATTTTTACGTTAGGGTCGAGCATCAACTCGATTGCCCTTTTCTGATTTTCCGTCCACCTGAACTCTTTGATTTTTAGCTCCTCAGCTTCTATCGGGTAGATTTCTTGGGTAATATCCCTTTCAGCCTTCTTTTTCGTCGCCGCCTTTTTAACCGGAGTTTTTTTTGCCATAAGTTTGCTTTTCAGCTACTGTTAATTACAGCAGGAATCCCTAATGTTGAAATTTTATTTTCGGAAAGTTTTTCGACGCACAGGCTCAGCGCCCGCGCAGCCTAATCCATTGATCATCAAAGAGTTATGACAGTTCAATCAGAGAAAATTACGATGCATAATTCCCAGAAAGATGAAAATCCTCTTGACAAATCAAAATTTTAACCTATTCTGCCGCAATGGATTTGAAAAACTTAACAATATTTGGCATTTTCGCAGGAGTCGCCGCCTTCTGGACTCAATTTAAATCGTTCGCCGCGAAAATTGGATCTTTCTTTATCAGGACAGACTCTTGCGAAGAATTTGGAATTGCTCTTTCTTTTTCCAAAAAACTAATCGAAGAATGCAAATTAATTCGGTGGGGTAACGAGAACTACCGTCGTGAGTGGGCTTACATTAGTAAAATCAAAGACTGGGGGCCGATTCTTCACTTGTCCAGCGCCTCTTATATTTTGATTTACAAAAAGTATATTCCAATCATTCTTTCAGAAACAAATCATGGAATCAAAGTCACTTACTTTTTTAAATCATTTCCGTTCCGCCGATATTTGGAAGCTGTTTATCTTGAACATATTGACAAACAAAAGCAAATTCGGGAAGACGAAAAGAGTGAGTTTTATGTTTCTGAACAGCGCGGCGAAGATGTCTCATTCAAAAATTCTTCAAATCCTGAAACTTCTCTTAATTCTGGAGGTCTTTCAATTTCATCTAATGGACCCTCGAAAAGTGGAGTTCTCTCGCATACTCTCACCGCACTTGAAGAAAAGAATATTATTGTTGGAATGACTTATGCCGATACAATTTCCCCGCGAAATGTTCCTAAAAAAGATTTCTTTTGGAGTGATGAAGCGAAAAAGCTTTTGCGCAT
>JACCDR012063310.1_pt1 | contig 36050 bp, 51 predicted proteins | sample 7446431 | NCBI WGS metagenome assembly JACCDR01 (sample SAMN15323443, study PRJNA562643) | freshwater metagenome | isolation source: river surface water | place: USA:Blue River Watershed | collected 2017-08-17 | reverse complement strand
CTGCCGCTTTCCCGGAGCCAGCCTGCTGGCCCGGAGCCCATGAGAAGCGGAGAAAAGGTTGGTACACCCGAGGTACGGCTTGAATCGGCTTAAATCAAAGGCTTCCGAGTGTGGTCCGAGTATCCTGCGTTGAAACCCCTGTACAGCTGCGTCGAAAAGATCCAAACGGGTCAGGAAAAACGGGTCGGCCGGTCAACGGCCGGGGGTCGGCTGGGACTTGGCGGAGCTTCGGCCGCAGGTCCGGCAGCGGGCGACGCGGCGAGTGCCGGCGTAAATGTCGCCATCGGTCCGGCCTTTGATTCGCCAGCGGATCGTCGCGGATCGGGCGGCATTTGAGGTCGAGGGCCGTGGCAATATCAATCCGCCGTTCGCGGCCGGAGCAAATGGGTCAGGCCGGAGGGGTGTAGCGGGCGAACTCATCGGAATACGTGGGCTTGGTGCCGTACGGCGAGCGGTAGCAGATCCAGCGGACGTTGGCGAGTTCCATGCGTCCGAGTTCCCCTTCTGGGGGGGAGATGGGCAAAGACCATGGGGACTCTCGGTCTCCGCCGGTCCACTCCCAGCTTTTGGGTTCGAGAGTCGGTTGCGGCGATTCGGGGTCGTCGGGATCGTAGTCGGCCGGGAAAAAAATTTCGTCCCACTCGATTTTGAAATAGGTGCCCTCGTGCTCGGCTGGGACGGTCCAGCGATAGCGGAGCATGGCGACCGACGCGGATGCAGAAACGGTGGCAGGGAGCGACGAGGATTCGCAATCGGGCCACGGGTCAGGGGCGTCCGCCACCGTTGGCCATGAGACGGTCGATTCGGCCACGCATTCCGTGCCTGGCGTTTCATCCTCCGGCCATTCGGTGGGGAGATCGCCGAGAACGGAGGTAAGCAGGTCTGATTTTGTAAGCGGGAGACTCAGGGTCTCCACCCATTTCGTGGTCTTTGTGGCCTCGGCCTCGTATTCGTCTTTTTCGGCGAATCCGCCAGGGTCGGAGAGTGGGCAGCCATTCAGGGCTGAGGCGGTTCCGGCCTCGGAGTATTCGAGGACCTCCATGATTTCCGTCCGGGTGTTGCTTTCGCAGATCCACGCGGGGTTCGGGAGGTCGGCTGGTTGCCAGTCGAACGCCCATGGTTCTCCGATGCCGGAGTCCGAGTCGGTCTCGCAGTAGTAATCGGGGTCGCCAGGTTCGGTCCCTTTGCGGGCAAGAGTGGTGTTGCTGGTCCAGCTTCCGTCGCCCTCGCCGCCAGTCCAAACCCAAAGAGTTTCCACCGATGGGAAACCGGTATCGGTCGAGAGGTAGCGTTTGGCCGTGCCGTCCGATTCGATGACCTGTTCGGCCTTCATCCGCCGGTAAAGAGTCGGGATCTCGTCGGTGGGCTCGCCTGTAGGCTCCTCGAAGGGGAGGAAACACCCGTAAGTGTAGTCGTCGTAGTCGGCGGGCTTTTCGGGTTCTTCCTCGGGGAAATCCTCAGGGTCCCGCTCGGGATCTTCGGCAAGCCAGGCATCGCGGCGGGCTTCCCATTCGCGGAGGGCGACGGAGTAGTCCGTGTCCGCGCATCCACGCTCGCGAGTGATGGTCTGACACTCGATTTCGGGCTCCGGGCACTCGGGCATTTCGCAGCAGCCGCATTGAGCCAGGCGGGCATTCCAAGCTGGAAGATCCTCGATCATGGTCAGTAGGTCAGCGAGCCGGGGCAATGACCGACCTGGATCGGAGAGCAGTTTCCGGCCGGCGAAAACGTGGGAACGCCATCGACGATGACCATGCGGCCGAGGGGGATGATCGCCGTGCCGTTGCCTGTCGGGGCTTCGGGGATGTCGGCATCCGGGTAGCTGGCTCCGGTTACGATGGCGGCTCCGCTGGAACTTTCCAGGCCTGGCAGGAGGACATCGTCAGCCGTGTTCGCGACGACATCGATGTCGATCCAGACGAGGTAATCGGCATCCGTGGCGACCGAAAATTGGAAATCATCGATCTGGTGCGAATCCGCCCCGGCGGTGATGGCTCCGCCGCGGATGTACCAATCGCCATCGTCCTCGAAAATCTCGCAGAAACCGCCGCCGATGGTTCCGGCTCCGGCTGTGGCGAGCGACCGGATGATGGTGCCGTTGGGTTGCTCGGTCAGCTCGATTCCAGCCCCTGCGACGAGCTTCGATGAGAGCATTTGCCGAATGAGGGCATTGAGCAACCCCCCGGAAACGACGTAGCTCCGGCCTTCCTCGAAATTCGGTTGGAATTCAGGGTTAGGCATCAGGGCGAATAGGCATAAACATACTGGTACCGCTCACGCGCCAGCCAGACGGTTTGGAGGCCAGGCAGGTTTTCGAGCTGCGCGGATTTCATGACCCAGCCGTTTGGGTAATGGAGAGTGGGGTCAACAAGGGCGGACCAAATAGAGGCTTTCACCGTGGGCTTCCACGGCGAGGGCGGATCTTGCGCAAGACCGACCCGGGAGGTGAGGAAGCTTGCGTTCGAGGGGGCGAGTCCGGCGACGATGACGTATTCGAGATCGGCAGTGACTTGGGCTTCGTCGGTGGATACTTTCGGCCAGACTCCGACTCCCGGGACCGCAATGTTTTCTCCGCTTTGCTCGTTCGCTCCGCTGTCATAACGGACGCGGTAGCCGCGGTCGGAAAGCAGGCCGGAGGAAACGACTTCGGCGACGAAGAGGCCGCGCGCGCGGCAGCGAGCGGTGCGGGTTTGGATCCACATATTAAACCCGGAAACCTGCGTCCCGCGATTGAGCGCCGCAAAGGCGGCAAGGGCGCTCATGGCATCGGTGCCGGAGCTGTCTTTGCGCAGGAGCCAGGTATCGCGCATGGAGTCCCATCCGCTTTCGGCCTCAGTGGGCACGCGGTCCAACAGCTCGGCCTCCCCATCGCCGAGGGAGGTGATGTTGATCGACTCAATGAAATTGGAGAATCCAGGCATGGGTCAGATGGCAGCCAAGCCGAGATCGGCCAGGCGTTGGTTGATCGCCGCGAGTTCTTTCTGTTGTCGCTCGGCGAGGGTTTCGAGCTTGGCGTTTTCCTTCATTGGCGCGGTTTTCCCGGTCGCTTTGGCGGCGGCGTTCGTTGCTTCCTGTGCGCGCTTGGCGAGTGACAGGCGCGTCGCCTGGTCGCGGCCGAGGAAACCTTCGAAGGTGCCTCCGCGTTTGGCTTTGTCGGCCTCGCTCATGCGTTCGAACCGGGCGACGGCGGATTCCTCGGCGCTTTTGAGACGGATGCGGCGCTTTCCCGCATCGCCGCCGTTGGCTTGGGCCTTGGACGCGGCATCTTCGAGGCGGACGCGCTCTTGGGCGGCTTTGAGAGCGGCTTCGGCGGTGAGGCCTTGGTCGCGCATGAGCTGGTTTTTCAGGGCCTCGATCCGCGCTTGGCGTTCGAGCTGTGCGGCGAGCTTTTCGTTGCCGGCGGCGCGGGCTTTGAGGATGGCGTTTTCCTGGGCGAAACCGGCAGCAGCGGCTTGGCGCGCGGAGGCTTCGCGGGCGACTTCATCGGCCTTGCGTTTGGCTTCATCGGCAGATTGCTTCGCCAGCTCTTTCGCGCGGCGTTCGAGTTCGACGATCTTTTGGAGCTGTTGGAAAAGCGCCAGCTTTTGTGAGTCGGTGAGTTTGTCGCCCAGACGGCCGATGACCTCATTGAGCGTCCGGGCGTCTTTGATGGTGCCCGGCGGGATGACGCTGTTGCCAAAGGGAATGGAAAGACGCGCGTTGTTGATCGCATCTTGGAGCTGACGGGCGATGTTTGCCGGATCGCTGAGGGTGGCGTCGAAAATCGTCTCTTGCGTGGCCTGGCGTTGGGCATCGAGCCGCGATTGCAGTTCGGCAGCGGCGGCAGCCTGGCGGCGGGTGGCGGCTTCGGCGATCTGCCGTTGCAAGGCTTCCTCGCGAGTGGAGCGAGCGAGTGCTTCGGCGGATGCCTTGGCCTCGGCGAGGCTGGCGGCTTGGGCTTTGGAGGCGGCGGCAGCGGCCGCTTGGCGCTCGGCCAGGGCTTTCGCTTGTTCAGCAAAGCCGCCAAATGGAAGCCTCTCCATTGTAGCGCGAAATTGATCGGCGGCGGTAGCGATGGAATCAAGACCTGCGATAATGGCGGGCGCCCAAACTTTACCGAGGGCAGCCAAGGCAGAATCCCAAGAGTCCTCTAAATTTTCGATGGAGTTCGCGGCTCCGCCAGTGGCACGAGGAAGCTTTTCGAGCTGGGTGACGACGCCGTCGATGAAGGTATCGACCGTCAATCCGGTGCGGGCGAGGGCTTCGGTATCGGCGGAGCCGAAAGCCTCTGCGATGGCCTTGCGGATCTGCGGGACACGCTCGGCGATCTGGTTGATTTCCTCGGCCGCGATTTTGCCCTTGGCCTGCATTTGCGAGAGGGCGGTGATGACGCCATCGAGTTCGGCTTTGCCACCCCCTACCGTGGCCAATGCGTTGCCGAAACCCCGTAGGATGCGGTCCGACCGCTCGGCTGAGATACCCACGGCCTGGAGGCGGATGTCGCCCTGGACGGCTTCGCGGAAACCGAGGCCGGGAGCCTTGGCCGTTTCGCGGAGCTGGCGGATGCGAGCCTCGGCCGCATCCACTCCACCCACCGTAGCAGCAAGACCACGGCGGAGGCGGTCATCGGCGGCGAAGGCGAGGAAGGATCCGCGAACAAGGCCGACTGCGCTGTTGAGGACTTGGATGCCAGCGACGGCACCGCCTGCGGCCAGGGCGAACTTGCCGAGGCCCTTCCCCGCCGCCTTGTTCGCTCCTGCAAAATCCGCCGTGCCCTGGCGGGCCTGGTGCATGGCCCGCAGATACTCGCGGTTTTCGAGGGCGAGCTTGTAGCGGAGTTGGCCGTTCATGCTGGGAGCTGCGGAGTGGGGACGATGATGTAGGCCTCAGTGAGAGCGGCGCGGGCGCGGGCGCGGGCGCGGATCGAAACCTGGTCGGAGTAGGTGGGCTGTGAATCGTCGCCCTGGCGGTCTCTGGCAGCGACGAGGAGAACAAATGCGGCGGACAGAGGGACCTGATAGAATGCGATGCCAGGGCGAAGGCCGTATTCGTGCATCAGGAACTCCTGAATGGTTACAGCCCATCCGGCGGCGGCTCCTCGGCGTTTTTGAAGCCGCTCGATTCCGGCTGTGGCTTTCCCAAGGCTTCGCCCGCGCCCTCGTTCGAAGATCCACCGGCCAAGGTGCGAATTCGACCGAGTTCGTGGAGAAACCAATCGTCCAGGGTATTCGCGAGCTGAGGATCGACGCGACCAGCAATGGCAGCGAGCTTGGCGATGAGACCGTCGCGGTCGCCACGGATGCCGAAATCGAGAGCGGCAGCCGGTTCATGGAGCAACAGCCAGGAGAGAGCATGCTGAGCGTAGATCGAGACGGTCAGCGGGTCGCCGAGAAGCTTCGAGCAGTCATCGTAGGCCCACAGGGTGGCGATGGAAACCGGATGGATCTCCTCGCCTGCGACGATGATGGTGCCACCCCGCCGATCTGCGGCGGCGAGTTGGCCGAGGGCCAGCTTGGCCTCGGCCGGGACGGCATCGGCGGCGGCTTCGCGGGCGCGGATACCGGCGACGGTGGTGTGGAAGCTCAGTTCGGACTCGGTCATGACCGGGCGGTCATCATCGGCCGGGACTTCGACGTAGCCGACGCGGCCTTTGTGCTCGATGCGAGCCCAACGCATGCCGGGAGAGTTCGGGCCGAGCTTGGCCGTGAGTGCTTGGGTGTCCTCCATGATCGTGAGCGGTTAGATGGCGGTGGTGGAGCCGTTGAGCGCGACCTTGAACGCCTTGTTTTCGTACACCCCGGAGCCGGAAGAGGTTTCCTCGGCCATGGAGTCCCAATGCGAGGCGGTGAAACTGAGCGAGCGAGCACCGGTATTCGTCCAACCAATCTGGATGTCGCCAGTGATGCGGGCGACAAGACCGACGAGAGGGAGCGTGATGGCTCCGCCGAGTTCGGGCAGGGTGACGGTGGAATCGAAAATGGTTTCGATCTCCATTTCGAAGCGCGGCTTGCGGAGGATGGCAGCTTTCAAGCCGCCGACCGCGTTCTCGATCTCTTCGAGGTCAGCGGTGCGGGTGAGGTTGAAGCTGGTGATCTCCCCATAGGTATCGCCGAGGGCAGCGGTGCCGAAGATAACGGCTTCATCGCCGATGAGGATGTGTCCGGGAATGTTGGTTGAGAAGGCCATGACGTTTCAGGTGGTGAGAGATTAGATGTTAGAGATGCCGATGACGTGGACGCTGACTTTGTCGCCGTTTCCGGCAGAGCCAAAGGTTGCGGTCAAATTGTGATTGGATAGGACGGCCACGAGGTCAGATGGCGCGTAGAGGGTCGCGGAAACCTGACCAGGGAACAGGGTGATGTCGGGCATGTAAATCGGCTGGCAGCCGATGGTTACGACGTCATCGTTTGCGCGGTCCGCCACGATGACGAGCATCACGACGCTGGCAAGTTCCAAGGCGGAGCCTTCGAAATCGACGGTTTCCAAGTTGCTTTGCGAAACCGTGGCATTAGTGGGGACAAAGGATTTATCCTTGATCCCTAAAACACAACTCCCGCTGTTTGCAGTCGCAGTGATCTCCACCGAATAGGCGACATCGGGCGGGCTATCGGCGAAATCCCAAGCGCCCGAGTCATAGCCGAGCGTGGATTTTCCAGATACTCCAAACTGAGAAGCCGCAACGATGGCTTGCAGTTGGATGCGGACAGCGGGTTCGAGGAGAATCATGATTTAGGAGAGTGGCCAAGTGAGTTCGATTTCGTCTTCGGCCTGTGGCTTGTCTGTGCCAATGCGAAGACGATAGGTGGTGGTGATTTGACGGGTGGGGATGTCATCGATGACCAGCCAATCGGATGAGACCTTGCGGAAGCCGCGGTGATCGACATCGCCCTTGGTGGTGCCGGTGAAGCCGCGAAACCAGAGATCGACCTGGTGGGCAAGAGCATGGAGCGATGCACGGCCGGAGGCGGTTTCGCGGAATGTGGAAGATCCTTTGTCGATGCCCATGCCGCGCGCGGCCTGGACGGTGGCGGTGAGTCGCAGGTCCTCGATGCCGGGAGCATCATCGACATCCACAGCGGACTCGCCCGCCCATCCAATGATGAGCCGCCAGCCCTTGGGCTGAGAAGACGCCAGAAGCTCGATGATGTCATCCGGGTCCGAGGCCATGCAAAGCTCGCCGCCATGGGCGGAGACGACGGGCGAGAGACCGTCTTCGAGGACTTGCATGACTGTTTGCGCGTTCATGGGCGGAGATCAGGCGAGGCCGTGCTTGGCGAGGAGGTCGCGGAGATCGGCGACGAAGGCATCGGCCGCAGTGATGTCGAAATCGCAGGCGACAGCGACATTGGCAGCGACGGAGGGCTCGGCGAGGGATGGCGCATACTCGGCATGGGCCGAGAGGGTGCCTTGGGCCGTGCGGACGAAGTTGGCGAAAGCGGTTTGGAGCTTGCGGGCATTCTCCTGGCCTTTGGCGATGAGGGGATCAGGGCCATCGAGGAGGCCGACGCGAGGTTTCTCGACGACGGCATCCGCCTTGATGACGGTGCGAGGTGGGCCGACCTGGGAAGGCGAGGGAAGCATGGAGCCGCCGAGGGCCTTGGTGACTTTCTCGGAGACAGCGGTGGTGCGTTCCTTGGCCGGGAGTTCCGGGACTCCGGCGGGTGGGGTGGTGGACTTGGTTTCGCTCATGGTCTGTTAGTAGGCGATGGATTCGGTGGAAGAGGTGGTCTTGGCGGCTTCGGTGATTTTCGAGACGCTGGGCTTGGCGCGGTCGATGGCAGGGGTCAGCGGCTCCTCGCCTGCCGCGATGAGGTTGAGCTTGGCGCGGAGTTCCTTGGCCTGATTTTCCCAGGGGTTTGGAGTGATGCCGCGGCGGAAGTAGAGGAGTTCCAGGACAAACACGCGGGCGGCCTTGGTAACGATGGCCGGGACCGGCGCGGAGAAAGGGACGGTGAAGCGTTGGCCGAGAGGGCCGTCGATGGACTCCGCCGCCGAGGCTTCGACGATGTCCCACAAGCCCTCGTCTTCTTCGCCATCGCCATCATCGTCCAATGCTTCCAGGAGGAACTTGGGCGGCAGTTCGGCAGCGATCTGAGACTTGGAGATGTAGGCCATGGAGAGGGAAGGAAAAACCCGGCGGAGATGAGGGGGACGGCACCCCCGCCCCGCCGGGTCTGTGAATTACGATGGATGCCGTAGCTTACGGAGCATCCGCGCCCGTGCTGCCATAAGAGAGCTGCGGCAGGCCGTAACCGCCATTGTAGCGGCCGTATGCCTGGTAGAGGTATTCCTTCTTCTTGAAGACGTGGTCGGACGTTTCGCTGGTGAGGCTGTTCAGTTCGATGGGCGTCTCACGTTGAAGGATGAAGGGCTTCACCGGGCGGGACAGATCCATGAGGAACCAGGCAGGACCGCTGAGGCGGGAGAGGACCTTCAACTCGGCCGTGCCACGTTGGATGTTGGTGGCTCCCGCGGCATTGCGCTCGGCAAGCAGGATTTCGCGGGCAGTGTCCTCGTTTTCCGGGGAAACGACCAGGGTGAGGCTGCGGCCGATGCCCATGGGGCGACCTTGCGCGTTCTTGATGCCTTTCAGCGCGGCCTTGGCCGTGGAGTAGGTGGAAGCGGCAAGGCGCTTGGTGCCCTTGTTGCTGAATGTGGCCGACTTGCTGTTGTTCGGCTCGTGCTTCTTGTTGGCAGCGAAGAACGCGGCACCGGTGTAGTCGGTGGCGGTGAAGCTGCCATTGAGCAGATCGGCCAGGAGTTCGTCCGGGTGTTCGGCGGCAGCCGCGCCCATGCCGGAGAACAAGGGGTTGTAGAGGCCGGCGGCGTTGCGCTCGATGTCCGCGCGTTTGACGCCGACGGTGCTTTCGAATTCCTCGTTGACGATGGAAAACTTGTTGGCGGCGACGTTCTCGATGACGATCTCACCGACCAGCTTTTTCATGCCAGGGACGGCACCAAGCCAGTGATAGATTTCCTCGGCCGAGTTCGACTGAGTGACCATGAAGAGGTCGGTGGATTCGGGCGAGGCAGCGTGGAACGCATCATCATAGATGACGCGATACCCACGGAAGAGGGCGGCGAGGGTGGAGGCGTTGATTTGCATGAGAGGAGAAAGGTTGAGTTACTAGATGCGGAGTAATTGGCGGTTTCGAGGCTTACGGTTCGACAGTCCAGGTGCCACCGCTGGAAACGACAGACCAGGCTCCGGCAACCAAACAGCGGATGTGCAGGAACTCGGCAATGGCATCGGCCACGATGTATTTCCCGGCAGCTTGCTGTGCCGCCGTGGATGGAAGCTCAATGGTCTGAGTGCCGTTCGGATCGACACGGAGCTGTTGAGCGACCTTGACCGCGAAATAGAACTCCAAACCAGGAGTCGCGGGAGGCAGGACAAAGGTGACAGCGCCAGAGGCCCCGAGGTTCGAAAAGACTTTGCCGGTGTCCGCCGCGGTGAGGGTGGCACCATCCGCATCATGCGCGCCGAAACGGAAGGGAAGGATGTTTGCGGTGGTGTCCACAAAGATGCCATCGGAATCGACGCGGCGGACGATGCCAGCGACGACTCCGAAGGTGCCAGGCGAAGAAGACACGGTGGTCTCATCCTCAACGAAGCAAGGCTGGTCGATGTGGGCAGCAGTCAGGGTGCCGGTCGAGGAGTTCGCGTACTTGAAGCAGCCGCGCTTGACGGTGACTTCGACGGCTCCGGCAGCTCCGCCGGTATTGTCAGCATCGGCCTCGGCACGGCCGACGACGCGAATGGCGGTGGCATCATCAGCCAGGACGGCATTGCCGACGGCATTGATGGCGACCTGTTCGCCGGTCTCGATGACGGCATCGGCCGCGAGGCCGAGGGAAACGTAGTGACCGGTGGGGAGTTCGGGAGCGTTGAAGGACATGGAAGGATCTGGTTGGAATTACGAGGAGGGTAGTAGGTCGAGGATCAGGCTTGGGACTTGCGGAATTGATCCTCGGTGAGGCCGAGCTGTTTGCAGACTTCGCGTTCCTCGGCGGAGAGGGGCTTGGGTCCGGTTTCGAGTTCCCCGGCCTTGGTGGCGGCGGTGGTGGGGACCTTGCCAGCTTCCAGGCCGGAGAGGATGGTTTGCACGGAACTCAGGGGCAGGGACTCCATGGCCTCCGAGGAGAGTGGGATGATTTTCCCGGCAAGTTTCGCGTCCGAAATGAGCTGGCGCTTTTCGAGGAGATCGAGGCGGGCCTCCGCCGACATGGGAGCGGCTTCGGTTTCGGTCTCGGTTTCCGTCTTGGTACCGAGGGCGGTGATTTTGGCGACGACATCCTCTTCGGACATGGTGGCGAGATCATCGACAGAGATGCCGAGGAGTTTGGAGAGCAGGGCGGCGTAATCCATGGTATTGTTTTCGGTGAGGTCTGAGGAGAGAGCTACGAGGTCCGCAGTAGCAGAGAGGGCGTAGGATTTGAGATCGGCGATTTGGCCGGCGCGAGTGAGGGCGACAGAGTGGAGGGCGATGACGACGCCGTCCTTGTCGCGATAGACGGTGGGCGAGATGTCCCGGTAGTGCTTGCCGGTGTAGTAGTTCGAGCCTTCGGGAGTCCAGGAGTCTGCCAAAGGAGTCCAGATGATGCCCACGCCGGTCTCGACGCTGAGGGTGCCATAGGCCGCGACGGGCTTGGGCTCCGGCTTGGTTTTGTCCCAGGTATTATGCTCGAAATCGAGGGCGACTTCGGTGCGGCCGAGTTTGGCCTGGTTGGCGGCGAGGACTGCGGCGGTCTTATCATTGACGATGACCGGCGCTCCGCTGAGGTCGCGAGACTCGCCCCATGGCGTGATGACCAGGGATGCCGGGAGAGGAATCCGACCCGTTTCATCCGCAGAGCCGAGAGGCAGCGGAGTGAGGAGTTGGGCGAATAGGTCGGCGCGCACGGTGACCCACTTTATCCAGAGGCCAGGCGAACGCGCGGCACAACGTGAACAAATGCACTAAGGGTCAAACTCCCATGGCGACGAGTTTCGCGCGGAGTGCGGCCTCAATGACTTCTACGGCACGCGCCGTAGGTTGGCCGGTGGCGTGGAATGGCAGATAAGGGCGAGCGGGGATCTTGCTGCCCGGGTGCTTCACTTTGGCGTAGGGTCCGCCCTTCATGCCCGGCCATGCCAGGGCGCGCTTGAATCGCGGCCGGATGATGGTTGGCGGTGTGGTGCCGCCGAGCTGGTGGATGGCGGCGTAACGGCGATCTGAGCCGACGATGGCCTCGCCAGGGCCAGCGGAGATGACGCGGACGCTTTTCGCCAGGGTGCCGGTGTCGCGGAGTCGCGATGCCGAGCCGTCTTTTTTCGGTGCCCACGAGGATGGGCGGAGACCTGGTTGGAGAAAGGCGCGCTTTGCCAGCGAAACGATGGCAACGCCCATGACCTGGTGAAGGGCCGATGTGTTTCCCGCAGCTCTCGCCCGCCGAGCGAGGTCGGGTGAGATGTAGTTCGAGGTGAGATGGAAATGGGCTTTCATGGTCAGCGGATGGCGCGGGCTCCGCCAGTGAATGAGGTCACCATGGTCCCTGGTCGATCAAACACGGTATCCCACGAAATGCACCGCTTGCCATCGCAAATGACGACGGTGCCAGTCTGGCCTTGCATGCCAGATTCTCCGGCTTCGATGACCCGCTCTCCGCCTGCGAGAGTCGCGACCCATGCGCAAAAATCTTCATGCGAGATTTCCAAGCTCGGGCGGTATTGGACGGTCGGCCGAAAAAGCCCAAGCTCACCACGGCAAGGGATGAGCGTAAGGGGCCGAGCGTTGGTAATGACAAACCCGCGAGGCCCGAAAAACCATGGGGATGAGGAGTTGGAGACGCAATCAACAAGATCGGCCTCGCCAATGATGCCGCCGCGTTCCAGTTCCATGCGCGGCGGGACTTGGATTCCGAGCAATTCCGCAAGATCCCGCGCCTCAGAGTATTCGGCAGGCGTCATGCCCTGGCTGGCGTGCAGATAGATGCGGCCTCGGAACTTTGTAGGCCAAGAACGGTTTTCAATGTCCTTGTGTCCATGAGCAAGTAGCCAGGCCCAAGGCTGCCGGATGGAAAGTGCGGGTTGATCGAGTTTCAGTTTCATCGGGCGCGGCGTAGAGGCTCCTCGAATGGCAGGATGACCGCTTCGGTGCGGACAATGGGAGCGGAGTCGAGCGGGCTGACTGGTCCGAACTTCGCAGTGACGTGAGTGTAAATTTCCGTGGTCTCGACGTTTTCGTGTCCTAATGCCTCTTGGATAGTGCGGATGTTTTCGCCGCGGTCGACGAGCGCTGTCGCAAAGGCGTGGCGAAGGCCATGAGGCGTCACTCGCGCGGTGATTTTCGCCTTCCGCGCCGCGTTGGCAAGCGATGACGCAAGGGCGTGGCCCGTCGCATGCCAGCGGATGTCGCCGCGCGCAACTTCGGAAGGAAAAAGCCAATACCAGCAGAGGTCTCCCAAGCGTTTGCGGCCGAACTTGCGAAGAATAGAATCGGAATAGGGTGCTGCGATGATGTTTGCGGCCGAATCCATCTCCCATTGAGCTGTGACGCGCTCGATGTGTTCGGCGAGGTAAGGGATGATGGAGCGAGGGAGTTTGACGGTCCGGGATTTTTGCCCTTTGTCGAAACGAAAAGTCACCGCGGCGCGTTCGAGGTCGATGTCCTTGAGACGGAGGGTGAGCAGAGCGTTGATCCTGCTTCCGGTGCCGTAGAGTAGAGCGGCCATGAGGCGAGGAGTTCCGCGCATGTTGGCCAAGAGAGACATGACCTGGCTGTGAGTGAGGCAGTCCGGGATATTGCGGTGTTTCCTCCGCCGGGGGATTACCAATGAGTCGGGAGGGATTGAGACTCCTAATACTTTCTCATGGTAAAATTTTAGAGCACAAAGGGCGACGGAGATGGTGGATGGAGAGTCGCGGTCTTGGAGGATCAGGATGTCCAAGAAGCTTTGCAGGTCGCGGCATTTTTTGGATTGCCTGGCTTTCCGGTATCGCAGCATCCAGTAACGATAGGCTTGGCGAGTCTTTTCGGAATGATCTGCTTTGAGCTGCGCGTCGCGCAACGCGAGGATCGCTTCTCTGTTTGTTTTGGGGATCATAGTTGGGGATTTAACTCAGGTGTTTTTAGATAATTCACTGTTGTCCCGATAAAATGCGCGGTTTTCGGCGGGCGTGTATCCATTGCGCGGGTCTTGGGATGTCACCTCTTCCATGATGGCGCTCGTAAGCGCGTTGGAGATGGCCGTTGCCAGTGCGCGGCGCTCCTGTCGCTGTTCCATCGCTTCACGGTATGCTCCGGGCATTCCGGGGAAGTCGTGATCTTTGTGAAGTGGCGCGAGACACCGTGCTTGACGGGGGTCGATTTGCACTTCTTTCACTATGTCGCGGCCATGCCAGCGCATGGAGATTCTTACAGTTGATATTTCGTGTGGATTCATTCGTTTGGTGATTCAAAGAGGGACAACAAGGGAGTGATGGCAACGGGAACTAGCCGTTGTCGCGGGTTGGTGATTCGGAGTCCTGCGCGGCTAGTTCCCGCGCCATACCCCTAGCGTTCGTGGGATTACTTTCGCGACTTGGTTCTGCGGAGCCTCGCCAGAGCCCCCTCTTGTGTGATCTCCAGCGGTGTCCGTTGGCCGGACTCCCATTTTTCGATCACGCTCTTGGAGACGCCCAGCAAGGCGGCCGCCCCGGCCTGTGTCAGGCCGAGGCGCTCGCGCTCAGATTTTAGTTGCTCATCAAAGGCCATTGCGGTTCATTGCGGTGTCGCCCCGCAAGGGGCGTGGATTGAAACACGTGAAGAATCTGATATGGTTCTGAACTAGCGGGGGCCTCATGCGAGGCTCCCGCTTTCTTTTTGGGCGATTGCCTTGGCGTCCTGGCATGCGCGCCACATCGCGTCCATGAGTTCGGCGAGTTCCGAACTGTTGAGCTTGGCGATCACGGAGCGAGGCACGTAGGACAGCATAGCATCCACCGAGCGCGGGCAGTTGCCGATTTCGGAAGCGGCGACTGCCTTTGCGACCTTGATCGGGTTCTGCGGGACCGCTGCTTTCGCTGCTGACTCGGCTTCGCGCTGGGCTTCGATCTCGGCGACGGCTTTTTCGCAGGCTTCGACGGCGGGCCAGCCGATGGTCAGGGCACGTGCTTTGCCCTCTTTGTTGTTGGTGAGCTTGCCGTTTTCCCAGCGGACGAAGCCTTTTCCAAACTGGATGCGGTTTCCGAAGGCGCGGGCCTTGTCGCCGAAGTAGTCGTAGCCGGAGGCATTGAGTTGGTCGGCGATGTCTTGAGCGGTGATGGTAGTCATTTTCGTGTTTGGTTTGTAGTTGAGTCGCTCAGTGGCGACGAGGAGAGAGTCGCACATTGTGCGACGGAGCGCAAGAACTATTTCGCACATTGTGCGATTATTTTCCGAGCCGTCCCCAAACCCACGAACAAGGACCTGATGGCAACGGCGATCAGCCGTTGCCTGCATCCCGAGATTTCCGCGCCGTGCCATAGGTCAGGCGTTATGCCCAAGGAACAAATCCCCCTGGGCGAGTTCATCGGTGATTCGTTTCAGTGCCGTGGCGTAGTGCGTCGGATCTTGCTCGATGCCCACGAAGCGACGGTTTGCGCGGATGCAGGCGATCCCCGTGCTTCCGCTACCCATGAACGGGTCACAGACAGTTTCTCCTTCCTCGGTCATCTCTTGCACCAGCCAGCCCATGAGCGGAAGCGGCTTCTGGCACGGGTGCAGCGGGTTGTCGCCATTGTAGGCTTCCTTCTCCCACGACGTGCGCGGCGGGCGGCTGGCCACGATTGGCTCGCACTTGTAGCCAAAGGGCGGCGGGTTGGTTTTCCGGTATCGCAGGACGTGCGGAGTCGGCAGGGCTTGGCACATCTCCCACACTCCATTTGCCGGACAGAATGCCGCCACGGTTGCGGGGGCGCGTTCCAGCCACGACACGTCGAACACGTCCCATTCCGCCACCTCTTTCTTGGGCTTGAACTGCCCGACCTTACCGCCGCCTCTCAACCATCCGGTGCCGTAGGGTTGATCCGTGATGATCGCGTCCACTGGCAGCGGGAGGATGTCTTGCCATCGCCCATGATACAGCGTCACCCGGCCACACGAAGAGGCATAACCAGCGCATGGAGCCAACGCCGAAGGGCGCTGGTCCTGAATGCGGGAGTCTGTGGCGGCGTGGCTCATGCTATTCGTTCTGCCTAGGAATCCAATGCTCGCACGTTTCGCGCACATCACGAAGCGTCCCCCATCCTGAGTCGTATGGCGGTGAGTCACGGACTTCCAACACGGGGTGCCCGCAGTGGATGTGCGGCCCAAGCGGTGGCACGTCGAACGGCTCACAGGCGTGATCGCACCTCCCGCAAAGCTTGGCGTGTTCGTTGCATTTCCAGCACGGCGTGTTCATCACGTCGTCGTCTTCACCGCGGCCTGGGAGCATCGTGCATCCACCGCAGGCAGAACAAGCCGCCGCATCCGATGGGGTTTCACTTTCCAGTTTCTCACTCATGATCGTTTTCAGTTGCGCCCACCGATGGGCTGTTGGCGTTAGCCGAAGAAACCGGACGGCAACCGTTGGCAATCCATTCGGCGTGTTGTTCCCGCGTGCGGCCCAGTTCGATGACCCACCACGCCTCAGACCTCCCGTGAGAGGTAGTGCATTCGTGGATTGCTTCCCATGCTGCCTTTGCGGTGGGGTGTTCCATCTTCTGCTTGTTGTCGAGACCGTCCCATTCGGCTGGCTTGTATGCCTCAAGGGCCTTTGGCCATCGCCAGCAGTTCGCATCAACATAGGCTGCATTACGCTCGTCTTCCGGCAGCGCCACAAGAACGGCTAACAAGTCGTGCATGGCAACCCCCACCAAGCTCTCAGCTTCGGCTACGGGTTGCGGTGATTCGGTGTCGGTTTGGTGTATCATCGTTTTGTCGTGGTTTGGGTGGGGTTGCCATCACTCAGCGTTCGCTGCATGGAATCGGCGGTTTGCTTTGCGAGCTTCTGCTGCCCATTCTTCCATCAGACTCGCTTCGATTTCATTGCCCTCAGTGCGGAGGCGATCCGCTCCGGCTTCGATGGCGGCGCAGACCACGGGTATCAGTCCGGGGTCGCGGCGTGCCTTGTTGTCGAGCTTCCAATACCTGTATCCGAGGCGGATTCCGAGGCATCGGCAACAGCGAACAAGACGCCGCACCGAACCGCCATTCGGCGGTTCTTGGTGATGGCGGCTTTTACTCATGGCGGTCGGTGGGCTCGACGTTCAGCCAACGGAAAGGCAGGCGGGGTTCAGCACTCCTCCTGATTCGTTCGCCTTCTCGCCCTCGTCGCGGAGCTGCGTCTTGAGGTTGTGCCAGATCCGCAGAGCCTCTCCGTGCTTCCACACGCGGGCCAGCGTCGAGACAGCGCACCCATACATGAAGCCGGTGATTCCTTCCTCGTCGGCGAGGTGCGAGCATTCGTCGGCGATGTCGGCGATCCGCTCGCCCTTGGCCATCCGGGCTTCCATCATCCTCGCCCAGCGTTCCGCGTAGGTCATCACCGCGCCGCCGTAGGGGTCGGAGTTCGCGGACTTGGCTTTCTCCCACCCATCGGCATCGGCTAGGCTCATTTTCGGCGGAGCATCGGCCAGGATGGCTTCCACTTTGGCTTTTCGCTCGCGTTCCTTGCGGGCGGCTTCCTCCTGCCGGGCTTTGTATTCCGGTGAGGCGATGTATTCACGGTGGCGGCGGTCGCATTCGTCCGAGTAGGACCGCGCCAGTGCTTGGGGGTCGGTGTCCGGCGTGGCGGTGATCTTATGGCCGTTGAAGTCGAACTCGACGTTGCAGTTCTCTGCTTTCGCCATCTCGCAGGCGCTCTTGCAGACAGTGGCGATGTGATTGCCCGGAAGGGCTTCGATGGTTTTCGTTTTCATTGATTCGGTTGGTTTGGGGTGATTCGGGCAAGGCTGAACAAGTGCATGCTGGCAACCGCCGGGAAGGTCTTACTTGGATTCGGGCGTCTCTGGCGGCGGTGCCAGATGCCCAGCGTTCGGTGATTTGGAAGAAGGAGAACAAGGCGTGGGAGGTCGACGGCGGTCAGCCGTCGTCATAGCCCGGCCAGGCGATTCGAGATGTTTGACCAGGCGCGTAGATATGATGCGTCTGCGGATGCAATTTTCTGGCGATGGCGCTTGCACCTAAGGACGATAGTGGACACGTCCGCTTGCAGGATAGCAGCGACTCCGCGCCAAGTGATTCCGATCTTTTTGCGGAGTAGATATGCGGCGATAGTGCGGGCATGAGTTCCTGCCGTGCCAATGCGGTCGGAGCCGATGATCGACTCTTGGCATTCGGACTGGCATGCGGACAGGATGATAGCCGTCGTTGCCCGCGCAGATTTTTCACCGGCATCGATGCGCCGGCAGAGTTCCGCGACCAGCGCGGATGTGGGGGTGTCCTCCAAGGTTTTCATTCGCCCTCCTCTCCATCTTGGTCATCGAGGTCGATGACATCGTCGCCGCCGTCCTCGATGAAAACGGCGTGTTTGGCATCCGCCTCAGTCATGCCAATGCGGATGAGATTGGCGACAAGTTCGTCGCGGGTGAGATTGCCTTGTGAGTAGGCTTCGAGGATTTCGCGCAGAGTAGTCATATCATTTCCAATTCAGGCTTGCGAACAGATCATTGAAGGCTTGCCGGATCGGAGCGAATTCGGCTTCCGGCCATTGGGTGGCAAAGTTCGGACCAAGCAGGATGCCGTTGAGCTGGGACATGAGGTCCGCATCGCCGGATTCCAGGGCGATGTATTGCGCGTAGGCCCGGGCGAATACTTCGCGGCGACTGAGGAGATAGGTGGTGTGGTTCGATGCACCATAGATGGCCGGGATGCTTTTGACGGTGGGAGTCTCCATGGCGAGTTCGACGAGATCCCAGACCGCAGATCCCGGGACTTCGCTTTCCATGCGGCCTGGCGTGCCAAGGCCCATGTGGTCGAGAAAGTGTCCGATTTCATGGATGGTGGTAAGCGCGGCGTTGCGCTCGCCCCCACGAACATCGATGGACACGGCATTGGTGGCGGTCCTGGTGTAGGCTCCGCGAGTGTTTAGGTTCTTGCCCACCGATCCACCGAGGGGGATCTTGGGCAGGACTCCATCGTCGTGGACTTTGTTGATGGCATTGAGGCCGCGCACGACGCGGGCCTTGTGCCGGATTTTGAGATCGAGGGCATCGGTGACCGGGGACTTGCGGCCGGCGCGGTCGATGGCGGTGGTTTTCTTCGGCGGCTTGGCGGCGGAGGCTTGGCCGGGGTCCGGCTGGCCTCCCATGGCTTCCCATGCGGTGGTGCCTTCGTCATCGATGTCTGTTGCGCGCGCCCATTTTTCGAACTCGGCGCGGTCCTGGGGGGAATAGCGAGAGAGGATTTGTTCCAAGTCGAATTTCAGGTCGCCCGGTCGCCACTCGTAGCCGGTGCCGGTGCGTTCGCGCGGCGTGCGGATGTCGAGGGTGCCGCCGGAGGCATCGCGGAGGCGTCCGTTTTCGACTTCGGTGAGGGCAGCGCCTTCCATGAACTTGCGTTGTTCAAGCGGGAGGGATTTCTCAGCTTCGCGGATCTCGGCGGCTTCGGCCTCGGTAAGGCCCACGACATCGCAGCGGCATCCGAACTCCCAGGGAGGGGTGTGGTTGTGCCAGAATGGGTGGTCGCTGGGGAATACTCGCTCATGCAGAGCGGCATGGGTCGCGCGGACGCGGCGGTCATCGGAAGATAGGTACTGGCGGAAGGGGAAAGCGTCTTGGTTTTCTTCCAAAAGGGCATGCTGGGTTTGGGCGTAGGCCTGCCAGCCGTGCATTCTTAATAGCAGCTCGGCACGGCGGCGGGCATCGGCGAACTGTTTGGCGGCTTCCTCGGGATCGTTCGAGGTGATGAGCCATGGGCTGAGGTCGTCGAGGATCTGGCGTTTGAGGTCGCGGAAATCCTCGCCGGTGGCGAGCGATGCGGTGAGGTCGCGAAGGCGGGTGAGGACATTCAGGTCCTCGATGCCGGTGACCATGAAGGCGCGGCCTTGCAGCTCGGGCAGCAGCTTCTCAAAAACGTCGCGGCCGACCGGGACTTTCGCGGCGATGATGTCGCGGCCTTCGGTATGCGGGACGGGAGTGGCGAGGAGGTTCATGGGCAGGGGCGAAAAACGCGAAATTTAAGGGGGGTGGGTGCCGGATGGGGTGTGGAGGTGTTTTTTGGCAAACGGCGATTTCTAGGCCTAGGCCGCGCGCGGCGGCGGCTTTGCTATGGGATGAGTCCGGCGGCGATTTCCGATCTTGTGGAAATCCGGCTGTCGGTCAGGAGTCCGCCCTGCATGATCCTCACGGCCTGGATGACATCGGTGGCGGATGGGGGGATGTCTTCCATGGTGGCGGCGGAGGTGCGGACGCGGGTGGTCATGGCCACGGCGATTTCGCGACCGTCTTCGAGCTGGATGAAAAAGAGGGGTTCGGACATGGCGGCGAGGAGTTAGAGTTTCAGGGCATTGGCATCTTCCCAGGCGCGGACTCGCTCGGGGGTCCAAAATTCAGGGTCGCGGACGTTGTCGAAATGAGCGAAGAGGCTGCCGACATTGACCAGCGTTTGGCGCGGGGTGATGGCGCGGGCGTCAACAAACCCGGCGAGGATGAGCGTGCGCAATGTCCGGTAGGAAAGCTCGATGCCGAGTTTTTCCGGGAGATCGACGGTGAGTTTGACCCATGGTTTCCAGGTGCGGAGCATCGGGATGAGGCTGCCATCCTTTTGGCGGACCAGGTTGACGACGCCGAGGGACGGGCAGTTGGCTTTTCCGCGCGCGTCCTCGATGGTGACGCCAGGGGCGACTGGGATGATGTTTCGGCTCATGGCTTGCGGTTTGCTTTGTTGCGGTTTTTCGAATCTCCCCGGCCTTCTTTCGCGGCGATGCGGTTGCGGATGTGGAAGAAGAGTTGGCGGAGCTGGCCGGCGCTGAGATCCCGGGCGGGAGTGCGGGGGAACTTGCGCGCGGCCTCGGACTCGACGTAGCGGGCGGTGATGGCATCGCCGCCCTTCTCTGCCATGACAGCGGCGTGATGGTTGAGATCCCGGAGGATGAGGACGCGGTATTTCTCGCGGTTCTCGTGGGTGTCGTCTTCAGGCGAGCGGTCTTTGACGCGGCCGGTGCGCATGAGGACCTTGAATGCTTCCGCCTCGCGGCCTTGGAGTTTGAGCCAATGGGCAAGGAGAGGGCGAAAGTGTTTGTTTCCGCAGCGGGTGAGAGAGGCGATGCCGATTTCGCGCTCTTGCTCGGCTCGCCGCCAAGCTTCCATGGTGGCGGAGCGGGAACGGCCATCGTTCTCGATGAGTCCGGCGCGTTCCTGGCATTCGAATGCTTTGGCAGCCTCTTGGCAAAGGCGGGCTTTCTGAGCGGCACTGAGGCCGAGGGATGGTTTGCGGGATGAGTAAGCCATGGTGTCCTCCTATGGTGGTAGTAGATGGGGAAAGGATGCGCGGCCGGGATGGGACCGACCGCGCGCGATGAATCAGGGCGTGGGTGCGGTAGCGACGACGGCGACGGCATCCGGGCGGTTCGGAGTGAACTTGAAGTCCTCCTCGACGACGACGGTGATGCCGAGGCTTTCGAGGAACTTGCGGGCCTCGCCCGATTCGCGGCAGGCCTTGATGACGGCATTTTTGTCCAGGGCCACGGAGACCTTGGCGAACTTGTCGATGACGGCATCGTCCTCGCTGGCAAGGAGGGCATCGAGGGCATCGCCCGCTTTGACGCCGGGGAGGAATGCGACCTTCCCGGAGCCTTTGCGGAATGCCAGCTCGTGGCCGGCGACCTCGATGGATTGTTTCCCGGCGAACTCGGTCTCGCGGTTGATGACTGCCCAGGCGCGGAGGCGTTTGACGTTGGCGTCGATGGCGTTTTCGAGCTCTTCGATCTCGACGTTGTAGCCGTCCTGGATCTCGGCGAGTTGTTGGTCGCGCGCGGCGATGGTTTTATCCCGCTCGATGGTGAGATCCGCGGTGTTGATGGCCAAGGCGACCAGCTCCTCGCGGGTGGCGACGGGCTGGATGCGGACTTTTTTCCGCAGGCGGTCAGGTCTGAGTGTGGGCATGATGTTAGGTTGTGGGGTCGGTGTTTGTCTGTTGGGATGGCCGGGCAATCCGGCCGGAGAGCAATGGTGCCGAGGAGGTGGTCGATGTGGTGTCCTCCCCTCCTCGGCACTCGCGGAGGTCATGACTTGTGGAAACCGGGGACTCCGCAGGCCGCGCGGTGCATCCAGCGGCGGTAGGAGACGATTTCGCAGCCGGGAAACGTGGTCCGAGCCTGATAGATGGCAGCGGACACGCTATTGGTGCGGAACTTGGTTTCGGCGACACGGCCGCGATAGCGGAGGATGACGCCGATGGTGCCGGGTCCGGCCTTGGGGGGGCGTTCGAGGGTGCCGACCGAGCTTTCTGGGAGTAGGTATTCGTAGCCCATGGGAGTGAGGTCAGCGTGTTTCGCGGATGGCGCGGACCTCATCGGCCCAGCGGATGAGATCGGCCGCAGTGGGCTCGCCGGAGTTTTCGTTCGCGCGGTCGCAGACATCGCGGAGATAGGCGAAATGGCCGGAGGTCTTCGCCCTGGCGCAGATGCCATCCACCGCGCGCTGCCAATCGCCCCCATTGAGGCTGGCGATCCTCCGCTCCATGAAGAGCCTGGCATCGGCCGGGCTGGGAGATTGGAGGATGACCCGCTCGAAAAGGCGGTTGTGGATCAGTTGGCGCGCCTCTTCCCACGATCTGGCCGCCAGCTTCCGCCACAGCGTGCCGATGGCGGCGACGATGATGTGGGCGGAGGTCTGGTTGATGATCGTTTTGAGGACATTCAGCACGCGCGCGGTCATGTGATGGCCCTCGTCAATGGCGAGGACGTGTTGACCACTCCCCAGGGCGGAGATGACATCTTCCAAGAGGGCTGCCGTGCTGACGGGTAGATCATCGCGTTTTTGCCGACGATCCACGGCGAGGAGGATGTCGCGGAGGGCACAGGCCGGAGAGGCCCAGCCCTCATGCGCCTCGATCAGGGCGACGATGCCCGAAAACCGAGTGGCGATGAGGCGGAGGCTTTCCGTTTTCCCGGCTCCGCTCGGCCCCTCGATCAGAAGCAAGCGGCGCTTGCCCTTCTGAGGGATGAGTCCTGCGGCGGCGGTGGCGGTGTCCAGGGCCGGGGTGAGATCCTGGTAGATTTCTTCGGCAGCAGCCGCGCCAGCCAGCGCCTCAATCGCTGCCCAGACTCCCCGGTATTTCGGGAGGTGGGCATCGGGGTTGAGGCTGTCCAGGTTGCCGTCGCGAAGTTTCCGGTAGGTCTTGTCGCTACCAAGGGCCGGGAAACGGCGGACCATTTGAGCGTCCGAGATGGCGGGCTTTTGGAGCTCTTGCCATGCGCGGATCTGGCGGGCGACGCCGATGAGGAGGTCGCCGGATTCGGTTGCCCATTCGGGGTGTGAATTTTCGATGCCGATCACTTGCGGCCTCCTTTCCGGCGACCGACCTTGGCAGGGCGCACGTGGGCGAGGACTTCGCGGTGGATGCGGGCTTCGAATGCCTCGCGGAGCGTGAGGTTTTGGACGCGGGCGAGGGTGTTCATGCCGCCCTCCCTTCCGCCATGAGAGCGCGTTTCAGCACGGTCTCGAATTTGAGGTGGATGCGGCGGGAAATGGTCGAGGCTTCGCGCATACCCGCCCGGATCTCGCCAGCCTCATCATCGGCGAGGCGCTTGGGGCGCACGACATAGACGAAATGAACCTTGCGCTTTCCAAACCGGCGGATGCCTACGAATGTGGCTTTTTCGGTAGGCCGTCCCTGGTGCGCGATGCGCTCGATGTCCTCAAAGGTGTAGTCGCTCACGCCGTCCTCCTTTCCACGCCGAACTGGCGAGCGGTGCCGAGGAAGGGATGGAAACCCTCCGCACCAGGCCGGAAGATGGTGGCAATGCCTGGCATGGTGGGATTGACGAAGGCGAGCACGGTGCAGAGCGCCGCATTCGCCAGGGCGAGGGTGTAGCGGTGCCTGCCATCGTGCAGCTCGATTTCGACGATGTTCCCCTCCAGGGTAGCTTCGACGAGCATGGGCGCATTCGGGTCCTGCGGCGCAAGTGGCAGCGGAGCCGGGTAGCGGTGTTTCCGGGTGAACCCGGCATTGGCGAGGGCGATGTCATCGGCCTCTGGTGTGGCGGTTGGTATCATGGTGTCCTCCATTTTGTTGGTTGGTGTGGTGTCTCTTTTCGTGGTGCTACGGCGGATGCCGTAGAAAGGGGCTAAAGGGTTTCGAGGATTTCGTCGGAAAGGCGGTTGAGAGCATCCAGGCGGCTGCCACGGTCATCGGCCGGGCGGGAGGCCAGCTCGCCACGGGGGCGGGATTCCGGGAGGCTCACGCCACGCTCGGCAGTGGGGGCGGGGATCTCCGGGGCGGACTCCGGGGCTGGCATGGTGCTGCCGAGGAAGGTGTTGCCCCGCCCATCCGTGGCCATGGCCTCGCGAGGCTCCGGCCGACCTGCGGCCGTGATGGCGCGGAAGCTGGTGGCGACGGCAGCGGAGGCCTTGCGGCGGGCTCCGATGGCTCCGCCGAGGTATTTCCCGGAAAGGTCGATCTGCGGCGCGGCCTCGAAGGCCGGAGCGACGAGGATGGGCTGGCCCATGCCCCAGCCGGCGCGGTTGCGGTGGGAGCGGTCGGCATTGGCGACGTAGGCACCGAGATCCGGGCGGGCCGGATCATAGGCGACCAGGACGGCATGGCCGGATTCCAGGTGCAGGTCGCCGATGCCATTGACGATCCAACGCATCATCGGCCAGCCGTTGCCGGGATTGGTGGTGAGGAGACCCTGCGAGACCACGCGGCGCTCGCGATACGGGAGCAAGCGCCAGGCCTCGGCCTCCGGGAATGGGGTGGTGTGCCAGCCGAGTCGGGCGCGGAGGTCATCCGGCGAGATCCGCTCGCCGAGTTCGCGGCGTTCGCGGGGGCGGGAGTTCATGCCAGCGGCAGCGGCAGCATGCGCGGCGGATGACTCATCAGCAGTGAGGAAGCCGAGGTCGCGGGCGTCCTTGGCGGTGTTCTTGGCTTGATTCCAGGCCTTGGTCGCCAGCTCGAACTCGCCGCGGAAACGGCCGATGTCGCGGCCGGATTGCGAAAGCCAGGATTGGAGGGGGTTGAAGCTCGATTCGATCATCCCTTTGCCCTTCGATTTCCAGGTGTGGCGGATGGTGACCAGGGCATCGAGAGCGCCCCAATTTTCGGCCATGCCCTCGACCTCCAAGCCGTGCACGAAGGAGCTTTCCCACGAGCCGCGTTCGAGGCGGAGGAAAAGGGGCAGGCCATGGGCGCGGAAAAGTCGGCCGAGATAGCGGACGATGTCCTCGCCGCGATAGGCATCCCGCTCGCGGCCGATGTGGTCGAAGCCGATCCAACCCGCCGAGGCGTAGTCCATGGCAGCGAGGACCTGGCGACCGAGATTCACCTCGCCCGTTTGAGGGTCGGTCCAGGTGTAGGGCTGGTTGGTCGAGTAGTCATCCAGCTCCCACAGTTGACCGGGAAGCAGATCGTGGACATCGCCGGATTCATCGACCCACAGGAGACCGCGTGGGGTCATCATTTCCACGCTGTGGGACGCTTTGCGGCTACGGAAACGGGCCTTTTCCTCGCCGGTGATGTGGAAGGCGCGGCGGACGGACGGTGGGAAATTCGGGCGTTTCCCGGCTTCGAGCGCGCGCTCCTGCAGGGTCATAAGGTAGCTTCGGGAGGCATCCGAGACCTTGTCATCCGAGGCGGCGAAAAATGCGGCCAGCTCCATCGATCCCTTGGCCAGGTGCAGCCAGCGGAAGCGAGCGATGTCCGCCTCTGTGGGCGCGAATGCGGGCGGGCGTCCAGTGGATTTTTTCGCCTCGAAAGCGGCGAAAGCATCGCCCCCGGCGGCATCGAGACGGCGCGACCAGGCGACGAAATTCGACGGAGACATTCCGAGCTTCGCGCATGCGGCCCGAAGGGACATTTTTCCGCAGGCCATGGCGGCGCGGATGCCTTTGACGGCAGCGGCTTTCTGTGCGGGTGTGGTGGGCATGGTAGCGGGAAATCAGGCGAGGACGGCGTTGCGCACGGCGGGCGGCAGCGTCGAAAGGGTTTCGCGGAGGCCGGAGATGACCTCGGCACGGGTGGCAGCACTCAGCCGATCCCAGGCGATGCGAATGTTCGCGAGCGCGTGCGCTTCAGGAGAAATCTTGGACAGCTCTTGGAGCCTTTGCTCCAATGATCGGCTCTTGCGATGGCCGTTGAGCACAAAGCTGACGTGTGCCTGAGTCACGCCGAGCGCGGAGGCTAAGGCGTGCTGGGTCCAGCCTTTGAGCTGCAACTGGCCACGAAGTTTTTTGAGGGTCATTTCGGCTCAGAAAGTTTGAGGATAAGAGACTCCAAGGTTTGTGGTGGCAGGCTGCGGAAGGCATCGACATAGCCTTCGAAAAGCTCTTCCCGCGTTTCCTCTTCGAGCGTGCCCCATGAGCGGATCACATTGGTCATGGTCACGAGGCTTGACCGCCCGAGCGCCTGATAATTCGGGGCATTCCGCCCGGTTGAAACTGGCGACGAGCCGCTTTCAGCAAGCGTTTCGCGGCCCCTGACCCAGCCCAAAACGCGGGCAATGCCAGCGCCGCCAAAAACGGCAGCTTCGGCCTCTGGCTTGATCCGAGCCATTTCGGCAGCAACCGAAGGCTTCGGATTTTCGAGAGCCCGATACAGCTCGCAGGCAGCCTCCATGATCCGAGCCGACACGCCTATCCGCTTTGCAAGAGCGGCGACTGGTAATTCCGCATCGAGTGCGGAATTATTTGGGCGGCCCGCTTTTCTGGCCGTTGCCGTTGCGGGCCTCGTGAGAATGGCGAGGTAAGCCAACGCGCCCTTCGAGAAGTGGCGCCGCGTGACTGCGGACAAAATAATGTCGGTGATGGAGTCCGAGGGAACTTCATCCGCTGGGACGAAGCCCACCCCGCCCTCAATCGCAGCCTGAAGGCGGTGCCGACCATCGACCACCCAATGAGTGATCCTGCCTGGCATGTCCGCAGGCCGTTCATCGGCCGTGATCGGGACAATTTTGAGGGGTTCCCGGACGCCGCGCTCGACGACATCGGCGACAAAAGCCTGCCATTCCAGGTTTAGCTCTTCCGCCTTTTCGGAGTGCTTGGCGCGGTCTTTCCCCGCGTCCTTGGCCTGAAATTCTTCGCGCCGCGCCAAATCAGGAAGCATGACGATCCGCTCCAACATCGGGTGCGGAGCCAAGGAGCCGACGAAAACTTGCTCAGACACCTGCCACCTCCTTACAGATTTCGCGGATTTTATTCACCAATCGGGCGCTCTGACGCTTTCCGGTGATCACGTAGTGAAGGTGTGGCCCACTTACACCCAAGCGACTGGCCAAATCCTTTTGAGACAAGCCGGAGCCTCGAATCAGGGCTCGGAGCTTTAGTGGGTCGGACTTCATAACGGGGAACTTTGTCCGCTGAATCCGCCAACCTTTCAAGAAAAATTCCGCGTAACGCGAAAAAAGTTCCCTCCCGTTAAAGCTTGTGGCGGGTAATTACGGGTAATAAGTTCCCTTTTCAACCCCCCTCCATTTAATGATGATCGAACCAAACTCCCCTGGTGAAATTGGAAAAGCCCTCCGCCGCTGGCGGATGGCGCATGGCTTCAAAGCGACGGACTTGGCATCGGCCATAGGCATCTCCAACTCATATCTTTCCGACATTGAAGGCGGGCGGAGGAAGCTTTCCAGAGGGCTTTTAAAAAAGATGGCAATCGCGATGGAAGCCGACATCGAGAGCTTCAAAAGCACACTGGCGAAGCTGCCAGCCGCTGATGTTTACTATGCCTTGGAGTTACCGCCCAAGCTGCAAGAAGACGCGGCGACCTACCGCACGCGAACGACTCCGGCCGATCTTGAACAGCTCGGCCGATGGTGGGCGGAATCCCTGAACAACGACGAGATCCGCAAGCTCATCCACAGATTTACCGACGAAGCCTTGCAAGGCTCGGCGAGATCCGGGGCCTGTGCGCGTGCCCTCCTGGAAATCCTCCAATCCAAAGACCGATGAAAAAGAAGAAATCTACTTCCGCTGGCAGTACATCCCATGAAGCAGAACGGGGAAAAATCCGACAGCATTCGGCCTACTCTGGCGAGCGAGGTTGGATCGGTTTTTTCATGACATCCTTGGCCGTGCTGAGTTTCTGCGGAGCGGTCCTGGCCGGATTCTTTATGCTGTTTGCCCTGGCATTCTATCTGGCGGCATCCGGGTGCATGTTCCTCGTTGGAGGTGCTGTCATTGGAGCCCTCTTCGACATCGCGGACAGTTCCCTGGCAGCCCGCCGGGATGAAGCTGCTCGCATCGCCCGCGAAGCCCTGGCCGAGGCCCGCCGTCGCGAAGCCGCGTTCCAGGACATGCAAGGCGAGTAAGCGATAACTGCAACGGTTCACGTTGTGCCGCGCGGGCAGGTGACTCCGCGCTACGGTGGGACTGTGCCCGCCGATTCCATCATGGCTGTCGTCTATGCAGCCGCATGCCCCTTTGTTTTCCTCGTAGGTCAGGTCGAGATGCCTGACCCGAAAAGCGCCGGCGCTGTCGGCTGGCTTCTTCTAACACTTGCGGCCTTGGCTGTGGCGATCAACCAGGGGCAGGGCGTCGTCTTGAATTTCCGTCGCCTTCAACGGAAGGATGTTGAAGACCGCGCGGACTTGGTTTCCCGCGGCGAACACGTCGCCCTCAAGGATGAGGTCTCGCATCTTCGCGGCGAGGTATCCGGTCTCACCAAATCCCTAAGTACCGAATTGAGCGACATCAACCGCGTGCTGGGTCGGATCGAGGGAGCCCTCGGCCTGACTCCAAACAAGCCCGGCCGCTGACCCGTTTTCCAACTCTGAGGACACCATGCCACTCCCCGACCAACAAGCCCGCCGCGAGGACTGCCGCCGTGCCGTCCGCGCCCACCTTTACGCTCGCCCGGCCATCTCTCAAACGGCTTCGACCATTTGTCGTTTGCTCCGTCTTGAACACGACTTCGATGAGGCCGAGGTCTCTGCCGCTTGCGAATTCCTCGTCGGCCTTTCGCACGTTTCCAGTTCCAAGGACCCCTTGGGAGCGACGGTCTATTACAAGATCACCACCGAAGGCATCCTCGCCGAAGAGCGGGCATGATGCCCACCTACTATCTCCATCGTAATTCCAACCATCGAACCAACCATGCAACCGAACCCCCTCGACGAAAACCACAGCCCAAGCCTCATCTCCTACGGCAACGACATCATCACCTCCGATCCGAAGGCCGGAGTCCGCACCTCGGAATTCTGGCTGGTGCTCCTCGCAAACCTCATCGCCGTCGCCCTGGTCATGCTCAAGGACCTCCCGGTCGAGTGGGGAGCCGGAGCCATCACCGTTCTCAATGCCGTCTATGCCGTGGTTCGCGGCTTGGTGAAATCCGCCGCCATCCGCGCCAATGGTCCGCTGATCGCCCTGCTCTTTTGCTGCGTCCTCGGCAGCCTGGGCATGACGTCATGCACGATCACGCTCGATCCGGCTGGCAACCTCACCGCGCAACCCGATCCGGCATCCGTCCAGGTCATCGCTACCGAGGCCATCCGCGCGACGAAATAATTTCCGGTCAACCGGAATCCCGGCGGTCGAGGGGCTGGCCCGTCCTCCCCAGCCCCTCGCCCGCCCCTGCTTTCTCCTATCGCTTTCCCCGCTCATGACCATTAACACCTGGAAAGACCTCCGCGCGTTTTACCGCATCACTGGCCCTGAGATCGCAGATATGGCATTGGCCCGGGCGGTGGCGGTCGATCTCGGCATCGACCTCATACCAAACGGCTCGGACCGCCAGGCATGGAGAACCATCCAGGCCGGAATCAACAAGACCGCGAAATACCAGATCGATGTCGATGGCGTTCCCGGCCCGCAGACTCGCGGCGGGATTCTCCGCGCCATGGCGCAGATCGGCTCGATCCCGCCCTTCGATCCCTACGGTCTTGCCCGGACCTTTCTCGGCACGCGGGACATCCCCGGATCTCGCCACAATCCCTGGATCGTGGCATGGCATCGCCGGATTCAATCGTGGATCTCGAACGACGAAACCGCGTGGTGCTCGGCATTCTGCAACGCGATGGCCGAGGACTGCGGATACGAACGGTCCGGCGATCTCGCGGCCAGGTCATGGCTGCGGGTCGGCCAAGAGGTGACTCTCTCCGAAGCTCGACCAGGGGACATCGTCGTCCTGTGGCGCGTGAAACGCAGCGGATGGCAAGGGCATGTCGCTTTCTTCGAACATTACAACACCACCCGGCAGATCATCTACATGCTGGGAGGGAACCAAAGCGACGAGGTCAACGTCGCCGGATACACCCGGGACCGCCTCCTCGGCATACGCCGCATCCGTCCGCTGGCGCGGGCGGAAGGATCTTCGAAACGCATCCTCTAACATATCCACACGCTCATGAGATTCGAACTTTGGACTTGGGGTTTCGTCACTTGTCTTTTCGCCCTGGCAGGCGGATGTGTGAACGGCCGCGCCCATGATGCTTTTCCCGCACCAGCCGCATGGGCTGTAACGGTGGCACTTTGCGTCATCGGGGTCTTGTGGTTCATATTCTCCGCTCTGGCTCTCATCGATGTTTTCTTCGCGCGGACTTCGAAGAAATTGGAGAACCCTCTCGGCTCGCGTCCGGTAATCTAACAAATGGCAGATACCCGACAGGAAAACGGCAAGATCGGTCGCCTCCCGTATGAGCTACGGAAGGCGGTCAATCTTCGCTTGCTCGATGGGCAGACGACCAACGAAATCCTGGAATGGCTGAACGCACAACCCGAAGCTATTGCCGTTTGGCAGCGGCATTTCGATGGGCTTCCCGCAAACGCGACGAACCTTTCGAACTGGCGGACCGGCGGGTATCAGAAGTATTTGGCAGAGAGGGCAAGGGTGGATGCCACGCGGGAGCTTTCGGAGTTTTGTTTCGATCTCGCCAAAGCTGGCGGCTCCGTCTCCGATGGCCTTGCTGCCCGGATTGGTGGCGAAATCATGGAGGTGTTAGAGAGCGGTCTGATTTACGCTCCTGGCGCGGCCATTGATGAGGACGGCGATGCCAGCGATGATGGGGGCGATGCAGGCTCTGACCCTGTGAAAAAGCTTGTTGCCTTGTCGGGCGCTATCGTCGCCCTCCGCAATGCCGACACTGCCAAGGAAAAACTCAAACTGGACAGGACCAAGACCAAGCTCAAAGCCGCGGCGCATCGTCTCGACCGCGAGAAGTTCGAGACTCTGGCGGTGAAGACCTACATGGAGTGGGCCAAGAACCCAGAGGCCCAAGCGATCCTCGAAAGCGGTAAACCCAAGCATGTCCAAATGGATCTCCTACGGGCGAAGATGTTCGGGAAAATCGAACCGGAGGGCAAAGCAGACGAATGATCGGAATCATCATAGCGACCGGAATCCTGATCGCTGGCGGTGCCGGATTTTATTTCGGCTTCCGCACTGCTCAGATCCGTGCTTTGCGGCGGGAAGCCGAGCAAAGAGACAAGCTCATGTTGAAGCTGGCCAAGGTCCGCCATGATTCGATTTTGCTCGGCATTCACGAAGCGACAGCCAAGTGGGCCGAGATCGTCGCCGAGATGAAAGGACAGGAACTCTATGGATTTGCCAGATGCTGCGACGCCTGCGGAAAAACGAATGTGATGTGCATGCCGCCCTCCATGGAATACTATCACTGCCGTAGATGCGGCCACCGGAACCCCTCCCCCAACCCCGAAACGCATGGTTGCCATGGCTGATCCCCTCCCCGAAAAACCGATCAATCGGGAACTCGCCGCCGGCATTGCCCTGGATGCGGCCGCATTGTTGTCCCGCCTGATTCGGGAAAAGAAAATCCCCGAGTCCGAATTCGAAGTGGCTTCGGATCTCAGCATCGACCTCCACCTCATCGCCAAACATCTCCGCCAGGAACCGATGGTCCTCGACCCGCAATGAGCGAAGCGCCCCTCATTCAATTTCGCCCCGCCCAAGAAGAAGTCTTCTTGCGGCGCGACGTCGGCATGCTCGCCCTGGTATGGCGTCGCCAGTATGGCAAGTCCCACACCCTCGGCAGCATCGGCCTTGATTGGATGATGGAGAAGGTCTGCGATGTGATCTTTGCCAGCGCCGCTCTTCGCCTGGGCCAGGAGAACATCCGCAAGGAAGCGGACATCTGGCGGAGCGTGACAGAGAAGCTGCGACAGGCCGCGAACGCGACCGGGCAGTACCAGCTCACCACGAATGCGGATGACAAGGCAGGGGAGTTGTTGGACGTGGATGCCATCGCGGATCTCTTCGAGCATCAGAAATTGGAGACCCGTCTTTGGCATTCGCGGACGCGTTGTTCGCGGTCGCTGGTTGTCGCTCCAAACCCGGACACGGCAGTCGGCTGGACCGGCCACGTCATCCTCGACGAGGTCGGCCGCATTCCCGATTTCCAAAACGTCTTCGAGGCGATGGAGCCCATCGTCTCGTCCAACAAGGGTTTCCGCGTCCGCATGGCGACGACGCCCCCGCCGGATGATGCTCACTACTCCTACGAGCTTCTTGCCCCACGGCCGGAGGAAACCTTTGCGGTCAACAAGCGAGGGAACTGGTATCAATCTCGCGGCGGGATCATGGTGCATCGCGTCGATGCCTGGGACGGCTACGCCGGCGGCATCCCGCTCTATGACCTGCAAACCCGCGAACCGCTGACGCCGGAGGAAAGCCGATCCCGCGCCGTGGATAAACAGGCATGGGACCGGAACTATGGCCTGGCATTCATCCGGGGCGGCGTGTCCGCCGTGTCCCTCACCGCCCTCTATCACGCCCAAGCCGCCGGTGTCCACGAATGCACCGGGATCAAAATCACCGACACGCTGACCGCTGCCTGACCTACTATGATTTCCGTAGCAGATGCCATCCCAGCCGATTGGACCTCCCGCCTGACCAGCGGGCCGGTGGGCATGGGCTATGACATCGCGACGACGGAGCGTGGAACCTCGAACCCATCCAGCCTGACCGTCTCGCAATCGGTGGGCGGCAAATGGTTCGCCCGCCTGGTGCTCGCATGGAAAACCTCCGACCCTGAAATCGCCAAGGCCATCCTCGCTCGCGTGCTCGACCAGCTCGCCGCCGTGCATGCCCGGCCGCGTCGCCTCTGCGTGGACGCCTCGAACGAGAAGTATTTCGCCCGCCAGATCCAACAGCTCTTTTCCGCCCGGGTGCCGGTGGAACTCATCGCCGGTCAACAAAAGCTCCGCCATCGTGGGATCGAACTGGATGCCAAGACTCTCCTCGGCAACCTGTTCGCGGCTCTGTTAGAGGATGGCCTTGCGGTCATCCCCTCGGCCGACTGGATCGAATACGACTACCGCTTGGTCAAACGCGAAGCGGGCGGGTTTGTTACTGAGACCGGGAAGAACGGGGAACACGGCGACTGCTTCGATTCCGGCAAGCTCTCTCACTGGTCCCTCACGTCCGGCTCCGGCACCGTCGCGGCCGATCCCATTCCGGTGGGCGAATTCGGCCATGGTCCGAACGTCCGCCCCGGCATCAAGAACCCCTGGCTACGCCGCGCCGCGGCTCCCCGCCTCCTCGCATGAACTGGAAAAACATCATCGCCCGGATCATCCCGGTCCAAACCATCCGCCGCATCCTCGACATCCGACAGGAGCCCGCTCCGATTGCCGGCGGTCTCGATGTGGATCGTCTCAGCCAGATCCTCGATGCTGCGTCGCGTGGCGAGATGGAGGATTATTTCTCACTGTGCCGGGACATCATTTCCGGGCATTCCCATGCCTCGGCGGAGTTCGGGAAACGCAAGCTCGCGGTCCTTGGCGACGATTTCCGGCTCAGTCCCTACAACCCGAAAGATGCAGCGGACAGCACTGTTTCCAAAGCCATCGAGAGCAACCTGGAAAGCCTCGACGAGTGGATGGATGTGCAACTCCACCTCCTCGATTCCACCTTGTATCCGGTTTCGCTGGTCGAGAAAATCTATCGGCCTTCGAACCGCCCGGGTTGGCATTATGAGATCGCCGAACTCCGCCCGGTCCCTCATCGCCTTCTGACCTGGACAAGTGGCGAGCTGCGGATCCGCGATGTCGATGCTCGCGGCAACGTCCTCGCCACATCTCACGCGCCTGACCCCATGCGCTACATCGTCGCGCGTGTCCACGCCCACACCGGCATTCCCGATACTTGGGGCGGGCCGATGCGCGCCGTGGTTTTTTGGTGGCTCTTCGCCGTGATGGATCGGCACTGGTGGGCTCGTTTCCTCGACCGTTTCGGTGCTCCCTTCATCGTCGCGAAGTACGACGACGCCGAGGACGATGCCCGCGTCATCCTCAACTCTGCTTTCCAAACCGCCTCGAAACTTTTCGGCTTGGCCGTGCCACGGTCGGTCGAGATCGAGCTGCAACAGGCCAGCTCGACGGCAACCGATGCCTTCGAGAAATTCCACGCTACCGCGAACGCGGAGCTGTCCAAAGTCATCGTCGGCCAAACGCTTTCCGCCGAGGGCCAGAACCTCGGCCTCGGCGGTGGGCAAGCCAGCGTCCAGGAGTCGGTCCGGCAGGACATCCGGCAATTCGATGCGCGCCGCCTTGGGCACATTCTTCGGACCCAACTTTTCGCCCCGCTCTGCCGTTTGAATGCCTGGCAGGGCAAGCCCCCCATCGCGGCATGGGGCGGGGAGTCGGCTGCGGAACTCACCGCCATCGGGTCCGTCCTTCCGAGCCTGGCGGATGCGGGCGTCGAACTCACCGATGATGGCATCGAAGTCCTTTCCGGTCGCCTCGGTCTCGGCCTCCGCCGCGCTACGGCCGCGGCTCCGCCTGGCATCGGCCTGCATGCGGCCGACCCGCTTTCCGCCGCGCGGTCTATCCGCCGATCTGATGCAGCGCGCCGTGCCTCCGATCAGATCGCGGCTGCCGGTGCGGATGAGTTCGCCGAGGCCATGGTCGCTTCGCTTGCCCCTGTTGCTAAGATTCTCGCGGCCAGCGATAGCTTGCAGGATTTCGAGACTCGGCTCCGCGATAGCTTCCCAAATCTGCCGTCTCGCAAAGCCGCCTCCATTCTCTCCGCCACCCTCGTCGCCAACAGCACCAACGCCATCCTCAACTTCCCGCACCCATGAACGGACACGATTCCATCCGCACTCTCGACCTCGCCATCGCCAACGGCGGCACCGCCTCGGCGGGTGTCGAGTTGTTAGGACACGCTCCCATCGCGGTCATCACTCCGGCCGCGCTGACCTCCACCTCAGCCGAGATCCAGGCATCCGTCGATGGAGGCACCACTTGGCTCCCGGTGCATGATCGCACCGGCACGAAATACACGCTCACCCTTTCGACCAGTCGCTGGACGGCAATTTCCCCGGCCGACATCGCGGGCCTTCCCATGGTCCGCATCGTCGTCGCCTCTGCCGAGGCTGCCGCCCGAACCCTGCAACTCGTCTGCCGCGCCTTGGGATGAGCCGTGCCTCTACCGTCTTGACCGTGCTCGGCAAAGCGCCGTTTGTGCCTCACCCGCAGGCGCAAACCGCCTACAATGCCATGGTGACGGCAGGGGTCACTCCGACGCAAGATTCCTTGCGGCGTCTTACGTCGGCGTATCAGGTATTGGAGACGGCCGGCATCCTGGACGAAATGGTCTCGCATGTCTGGTTTTCGACGGACTGGCAGGGCTCAACCGGCACCCCGCGAAACATGGCGGGAGTCGCCGCGGCATCGTTCGCTGATGGGTTCACGCGGAGCCGCTGGGGTTTGACGACGAACCAGGCAACGACATCCGGCATCGGCTTCACCGTGCCAGATACCCGGACCGGAACCATCGTCGTCGGCCACGGTGGGGATGGCGTGAACGGAAACGGCGTGATTTCCATGATCTCCGGGGCATCCAACGGAAACGACGGTCACCGATGGCTGATGGACGGGACGAACAGGGCTCGGCTCGCAAACTACGCGGCAGGATCGTTTGTCAACCAGACCAATTCCAGCCCTAACAGTGGAGTCTCACGGCACATTTATTCGCGGGCTGCTCAGCTACGCACGCACGCCATCACATTCGGCACGGCAACACCCGCGCAATGGGTTGACGGGATCGAGTGTGATATTTCCCCAAATGTCGCGTCCGCCACATCGAGCAACCCGCTGACTCGATGGAGTTTCTTCCGCCTCCTCGCAGGTTCGACGACATGGTCATCCGTGGCGGCATTCATCCGGCGAGGTACCATCCCCGGCGCGATGTTGTTCAACCGCGTTCTGACTACGGCTGAGGTCCGCGAAGCAACCCGAGCAATGGCGATCCTCGAACCGGCTGAAGTTCTTCTCGCCCTCGAAGGTGACTCGACGATGGAAGCAATCCTCTTCCCTGGTCGGCAGGTCGCCGACATTGGGCATCGCATCCTAGCCATGCGCAACAACGTCCGCGTGATGAACGCGGCTACGTCAGGCCATGCCCTCATGGCTTTCGACGGGACGTTCGCGAATTTCGATACCCAGCTCAGTTTCTGGCGTCCGTCCCGGAACCGGTTTTGGTCCCGTGGAATCGCTGTCCTGACAGGAGGAATAAACGACGCCGGACAGAATACCGGCACGCCCGCGCAAGTGGTCGCGGCCGCGAAGGCTTACCTTGGGAAAATGAAGGAAGCCGGGTATGAGACCGTTTTCATGGTCCCGGCACCTCCTATCCTTAACGGAGGGGCGTGGACAACTACTATGCGAGACCATCTAGCCTCGCAACGAACCCTCCTCTTGGCGGAGCATGCCGCAGGCACTCTGAATGCCGATTACATTCTCCGTGCCGACCAAATCCTTCCGCATGACGGAACGGACGATGCGGACTGGTTCGACTTTGCGCATCCCAACCAATCCGGCAACCAAAAGCTCGCCGATGCGGTGGTTGCCTTGGTCGGGATCTGACCCGTTCGGAACATTTCTCCGCAAAGGTGTTCGGCGATTTTCGCCGCGTTACAACTCATCGAAGAGTTTCGTTACCCCACGAGTCACCCAAAGGATACCCTGACAATCGGGG
>JACCDR010647168.1_pt1 | contig 36085 bp, 35 predicted proteins | sample 7446431 | NCBI WGS metagenome assembly JACCDR01 (sample SAMN15323443, study PRJNA562643) | freshwater metagenome | isolation source: river surface water | place: USA:Blue River Watershed | collected 2017-08-17 | reverse complement strand
CGGTAGCGATAGCCCTCGAAGCCCGCCGACGCCAGCGGCAAGCCCTCGGCCCAATCGGCATTGGTCGCCATCAGGGCGCACATGTGCTCGGCGTTGTAGTCGTCCTCGTCGGGGGCTTCGGTGATGAGTTCGTCGTGGACCGACAGCACGATCTCGTAGCCGCTGTCGTCGACGAGCGGCATGTTGTAGGCGAGCACGTCGCGGCTTGCGGCCTGCGTGATGTTCTCCAACAACTTGCCGCCGTAGGTCTTGATGCGGCCCCACTGGCGCGAGTATTGGTTCACGCCCCTGTAGCTGATCTGCCCCTTGTCATCGACCTGCGGGGAGGGGTAGCACAGGAACCGGCCACTCGGCAGTTGAATCTTGAGCCAAGCCCCCTCGCGCCGGACGGGGGTTTTGATCGGCACGACCACGTTGTCGCCGTCGCGCCAGAACCGGCCTCGTGTAATCCACTCGCTCGGCCTGTTAATGGCTTCGATGACCGCGGCCTTGAGCGCCGGCCAAGTGTTTGAGATGCCGGGGTGCGCATAGCGCCACAAGCGCTTGAGCGCATCGCAAGCGATGAAGGTGTCGGCTTCGAGGCCGAAGGTCGTGCGCTTCTTCTTGACGGTCCAATCGTAGAAGCCCTTGGACTCCTCGAACACGTCGCCCGGCACGTTGGGCAGCGCGGCGTCGGCCATCGCGTCGAGGTCGATGCTGTAGGTCGCGGCCCCGGTGAGGAAGGCGCCGACGCCGCCCTCGTATTGCAACATCAACTCCATGACCTTGCCGATCTGGCGCTGCGGCTTGGCGACTTCCTTGTGGTTGATGTTGAACGCCTTGGCATAGGCCAGCTTGTAGAGGTCGGGGCCGGTGCCGGCGTCGTACTCGCGGAAGGCGTCGAGCTTCCACTCCTCGCCGGCGAGCCACGCCGCCATGCGGCCCTCGATGTTGGCAAGGTCGCCCACCACGAGCTTCTTGCCGGGCGGGGCGACGATCACGCCGCGGATCGCGTTGGAGCAGGCGCGCATCACGTTGTCGGAGATCAGGTCGATGCTGCCCGCCTTGATCGCCTCGATGCACTCCTCGATCTCCTCCTGCTCCATGTCCGGTCGCGGGAGGTTTTGCGGTTGAAAGGTGCGGCCTGCCCACCGGGCGGTGCGGCTTGCCCCGGCGAATTGCAGGGTGCCCCGCAGCCGGCCATCGCTCGACGCGCCGCGCACGACCGCGTTGTACTTCGACGTGCTCGTGGTCGTCGCCATAAGCCGCATCGCCAGCAGGTCGCGCAACTCGATCGGCAGGTCGGGGTCGTCGATCCGGCGTTCGAGGGTGTCCTTCTGCAAGTTGGGCAGATCGACGCCGTACTCCATGAGCAGGTACGCCAAGAGCTTGTCGCGCTTCGTGACACTCTCGACGTAGCCGGCGGTGTGCTCCTGCACGGCGTCCTTGATCCGGGCCTGCTCCTGCTTCACCGCGTCGATCGCGGCACGTGCGAGGTCGAGATCGACGCACACCCCGCGGTCGTTGATCTTCTGATCGAGGTGCCACAGGTCAAGCTCGGCGCCGCGGTAGTTCCACTTCGGGCACTTGCGCCGTACCTCGCGCATCGAGAGGATGTCATAGACGGCGTACTCGACGAACTGCGCCCACTCGACGGGATGCGAGTCCCGCGTGGCCCGGCGCAGCTTCATGTTCTTCGGCCGGGGCTTGCAGAAGAGTTGCACGAGTTCCTTGCCGACCTTGAGCTTGCGTTTGTCTTGGTCGACCTTGAGCACGTCGCCGAGCTTCTCAAGGGCGCCGGGCAGGGAGTGCGTGAGACCCTGCACCATCGTGTCGCGCCACCGCTCGATCGGGATGTCGACGCGCAGGTTCTTCGAGAGGCGCAGCACCGAGCGGTCGAACATGGAGTTCTGGAACACGACCTCGTCGCACAGGGCGATCGCCTCTTCCAGATCGCCGGGCATCGGCCCGCCTTCGGTCAAGTCCCACACCTCGACTGGGCCGTCGTCGATCGCGAAGGCGAAGAGCATCACCTCGCACTTCTCGGCGTACTGATAGGTGCCGTGCTTGAGCGGGGTGTCGCAGTAGGTTTCGAGGTCGCCGTAGAGGATCACTCAAGCACCTCGAAGTCATCGACGGCGTTGTCGTTGTTGCACACGTGAAAGTTGCCGTCGGCGTCGATCAGGCGCCAGCGCACGCCGGAGTAGTGCCAATCAAGTTCCTCCTCGCCGCAGCGTTCGCAGGTCACGCTTTGCTCGTCGCCGTAGGGGTCGAATTCGTAGTCGTCAAACAAGCTCATCACGCAGCCTTTCTAAACGGCGTGAAGTGGCGGCCGTCGGCCACGCACTGCTGCACGTTTTTCTTCTGAGACCCGCCGAGCAGGTGCTCGGGGGTCACACAAAGGGAGTTGTTGCACAGGTGCATGCCGACCGAGCGCGGCGTCATCCGCCGGCCCTTGAAAAACTCGATCGACTTGCGATGCACTCGGGCGTTGTAGACCTTGCCCTTGCGCGGGCCGCTCTTGTAGCGCAGCGTCATCACCGGGTAAAGGACGCCGCGCCGGTTGCGTTGGGTCTTGCCGATCCAAACCCAACAGGGTGTGCCGTTGTAGTACGAGTCGTCGGATAGCACGCTGTTCCAGATGATCCGCTCGCCTATGTCTGCATACTTCCTCATGTCTCCCTTTCGTTAAAAAGCCGTTGCCGAGATTCCCGCTTTCATGGTTGCCAGCGTCCAGCGGTTTACGCATGCCCCGCCTGTTGAACCAAAGGCGGGCAGGGTAGGGGGTAGCGATCTCGGCCATTTCGCACGTCGAGGCTTAGGCGTCGTGAAGGTGGTGGACGCTCCCGCGAGTTCGCTTTGGTGAGGGGGTGCCCTGCTACAGCGGTCCGGGTTAAGTGTCCGGTGCTGCGCTCCCCATCGGTGCGGAATCGAACCGCCACCCCCTCACCAAAGCGCCCCGGAGGGCGCCCTGTCTTAACCTGCGAGGTCGGCGGTCTCCTCCTCATCGACGCCGAGGTCGTCGAAGTCATCCGGCGAGGCGGGAGCGCCGCCACCGAAGGCATCGCCGTCCTTGACGAACTGCACACCCTTGAGGGTGGCGTTGATGCGCTTGCCGTATTGGTTGTCCTGCGCCCACAATTCGAGCGAGACGTTCACGTAGCTGCCCGAGTAGGGCTTGCCGTCGGCCGCAGAGAGCGGCGTCTTGTCGCGGTCGAGGATGAGCGGGCGGGCCTTGTTGCTGGCGTTGAGGGAGTGCATGCCCTCGAAGCCGTCATAGACCTCGCCGTCCTTCGAGAGCGGCTCCTCGCGATAGCACACGCGGCCCTTGCCCTTGAGGTCTTTGAGGATGCCGTCGGCCTTGGCACCCCACTTGTCCTTGGCGACGGCGACGAGCGCTTCCTTCAACGCCTTGGCGTTGGCACTGCCCGGCTCGACGATGAAGGCGCCCGAGTAGCGCGGCTCGCCTTCACCGCCGACCGTCTTGGCCTCGAAGAGATTGAGGAAGGCACCGCGGACACTTGCGATCTTGACTTTCATGTTGTTGCTCCTTGTGTGGTGAGATTAGTAGCTGGCGGCTTCGCGCAGATCGCGGAGCTTGATGCCGAGCAGGGGCTTGAGGCTTTCTTTCGATGCTTCGAGCCGTGCGATCTCTTGCCGATGCGCGTATATCTTGGCGTCGATGTTCTCCTCGATGGTGCGCTCGGCTTTGGGGTCGATGTACTCTTTCGGCATACACTCTGCCGCGCCTACTGTGTTCAAGTGATTCATGTTGTTGCTCCTTTGAAAAGATGGGGGTACTTACGTTGGGCGCGCTCGATTGCTGCCTGCACTGCTGCCTTCCGCTCTCGCGGATCGCGCAGCTTTGATGCAGCGATGAGCGCCTCGCGTGCATCCAGTGGCAAGAGGGTGGCGGGCTTCGGGGTGAGCTTCATGCTTTCCCCCGGAGCAAGCCGTTGTAGTCGTCGACCGCCGCGAGGACGCCAGCGTCGCTATGCGACACGTCGCCCCGCTCGTCCATGAGAACGCTGTTGAGCAGCGACAGGACCGACTCGTCGCCTCGCAGCAGGGCGCCGGCCGCTTGGTCATAGCCGCGGCGGAAGTCCTCGGCAGCGAAGTAGGCACGCCCGCCGTTGATCTTTGCGATGAGCCACTTGACCATGCCGTCACCCCGCTAGATCGTCGACCACGTCGAAGTCGTCCTCGACGGGGGTGATGACAAGGGACGGGCGCTTGTCGGACTCGGGCGCGACGTGCGCCTTGCCCTCGCTTTGCGTGATGAACTCCGCGAGGCGGTTCCAGCGCTTCGGTGTGTCCTTGAGCAACTTCTCGGCAGTGGTGGGCGAGATGAGCGCGTACGAGTACATCTCCTCGTGCTTGAGCCGCATCGACTTGAACACCGCCTCGACCTCGTCGGCCTTGGTCCATGCTCGAGCACCACGCTTGCCTTGCACGAGCTTGTAGCCGGGCACTGGCGTACCGGCCAGCAGGCGGCGCTCGACCTCGGTGCGCACCTCGCGGCACCAATCCTCGATCAGATCGACGGCTTGCATCGCGATCGGGAGACGGTCGGGCGTGCGCTCGGCGAGGATGGCGACGGCTTGCTTGGCCGGTGGGGCGTCGGGGCTTGCCAGCACCTCAAAGTCCGCACCAACACCTTCCTCGACCCACTTCGCCAGCTTCGGGCAGGTCGCGCGGGCCTTGCAGAAGCCATCCGAGCAGTGCGAGCCGGGGGTGAGGAACAGACCGCTCTTGTCCTCGACGATGGAGCGGGCGACGGCGGCGGCCTGCTTGCACTTGCCGGCGAACTCGTAGAGCACGCCGATCTCGATCTCCCAATCGCTCGGCTCACGACGCACGCGGGGTTGGTGGATCGTGAGGCACGCGCAGGTGAAGTCGTAGAGCAGGTCAAGCTCACGCAGCGCGCCGCAGCCGTACATCTGCAACTGCTCGCTCTCGACGGCCTCGACCTCGACACCGCGGCCGAACTTGAGGTCGATGAGGTCGAGCATGGCGGTGCCGTCGGCCCACACGCTCACGATCACCACGTCGCCGGTGCCAGTGGCGCCCGGCTCGCCGGTCATGTGGTCGATCGGGAGCGCCTGCTCGACGAGGAGCGTGACCTCGACGGCGCCGGCCAGCTTGCGGGCCTCGACGCGGGCGCGGACCATGTCGACATAGACCTGCACGTCGGCCGCCATGTCCTCGGTGACTTCCATCGAGAAGCAACGCTCGACGAACTCGCCCGCCGCGGCCTTCTCAAGCGCGTGGCTACCGGGGCAGCGCATCCACTTCTTCGCGCCGGACGGCGAGAGCTTCGCGTGCTCGTAGTCCTCGGCCTCGATGAGCCGGCCGATGTAGGCCGCGGCGTCGGTGCCTTCGGTGAGGCACATGGCTGCGAGGGCGTGGGCGATCGTGCCTTCGTCGGCGTACTTGGTACTAGCCATGACGCACCCCCGCACGAACGAAGCCCTTACGGTCCATGACCTTGTTAGCCATCGCGACGGACACGCCGCGACGGGTGTTGATCGCGCGCTTCGACTGCGTGACACGCACCCGCACGACCTTGCCGTTCGGCTGGCCTACCGGCCGGTACTTGATGACGTTCACGATGCGAGCACCGCTTCGGCGTCGGCGCAGAAGGCGGCGACCTGATCGGCGGCGAGCTTGGCCGCGACGGGCACGCCGTACTTCTTGAGCAACTCGACGGCGGTGTCGCGGCCCTTGTCGGCCACGATTTTCATGGTGAGCGCCTTGGCGTCGTCGACGGTCTTAGTCGAGGCCGGCGCGGGCGCGGAGGTCTCGGCCTTCGGCGTAGCTGCATCGGAAGCCGCCGCAGTAGTTTGGGAAGCGGCAGGCTTCTCCGCCGGGGCGCTCGCAGGCTTTTTTGCCTCTTCCTTCGCGGTCTCCTTGGCGTGGCCTTGGCAGGTCGTCGGCTTGCTGGCGGCGGCGACGAGACGGGCGAGTTCGGCCTCGGTGGATACGGTGAAGCTCATGGTGATAGGGAACATCGTGGTTACTCCTTGTCGTGGTGGAAAAAGTCGAGAGCGAGAACGATCGCGTGCGCGCCGTTGCTCGCGAAGAGGACACGGTCGAGGCCGAGGCCGCGCACGTGGTAGAGGGAGCCGGGGAGGAGGGGCGTGGCGACCATGTCGGTTAGCTCCTCGCGTTGAAGTGGAGGGAGGACTCGAGCTTGATCTCAACCATGCCGCCCGAGAGCTTGAGCACGTCGGCTTGCGGGGTTTCGAGCGGCGCCTCAGCGAGCCGTGCTTTGGCTTTGGCGCTGGTCGGGGTGAAGAACAAAAATTCGTCGGGGTTGAATTCGACGACGTTGTTCTCGTTGCCCTTGCGAACGTGGCCCATCAAGTGCCCGTTCTGGATGAAGGCGCTAGTCACAAGCCAACCGTCGTGCGTCCAAACGTCGTCGGCGTCCAGCGCGTAGAAGCGATCGTGGTGCTCCAACGCGGTGATGCGGTGCGTCAGGTTGAGGGGCTTGGTTTTGGTTAGGTAGGTCATGGCGTTCACCTTGGAATTGAGGGTTTAGTAAAGACTACGGCCTCGATTCTACAGCAAACGCTAAACGTGTTGTCAACCCCTGTACGAAAAAATAAATTGCAGGGCGAAAAGAAAGCCGCCCGAGAGCGGCTTGGTGAGTGCTGGCGGGCCTTAGCGCAGGATCGCTACGGTGTAGTCAATCGCGGCGTGCAGTGCGACACCGATAAGGAGCCACTTGATTACGAAGTTCTTGCTCGCCGGCTCATCGTGGGGGTGCATGCCACCGAACTCGACCATGTACCGGATGCGTTGCCGTGCCAACTGCTTCACCATTTTCTTAGTCGCCTTTGATTAGTTTGATTAGTCTCTTTATAAGGTCATCGTCGACCCCGCCCCGCTCGCTGGCGCACTCGTAAACGAAGCTCACGAGGTCGGCCATACGAGCGGGGGAGAGTCGCATCCCTGCATCCTCCAACGCTGCGCCGACGGACAACATGACGCGGCCTACGAGGGAGGTGTCGACTTTTGCCGAGGGGGAGTTGTGGTTGTGGTCGGCATCGAGCCAGCCGGGCGGGAGGTCCAACGTTTTCTCGATGAACCTCGCCGTTTTCTCAGTGACAGGCTTGTGCGGGCCGATCAACTGCGACAGGTACGACGGCCCGCTGTAGTGCAACTTCTTTGCCAGATTGGTCGGGCCTTCCCACTGCTTGATCAGCGCCTTGAGGTTCTTCTTCCTCAGCGCTTGAAGGTCGGGCATTGGTGCCTCGTTGGTTGAGCCGCGGATAGTGCGCCGCGCCGTGCCTTTTCGTCAAGTCAGCGTAGCGTGAGCTAAATTCACGTCTATGCAGATCAAGAACTTAGCAAATAGTTGTTGCCTTGCAGTTTAGCGTTTTGTAAATTCCGGCCCCATTCCATCCACAAAGGGCCAACACCATGAAAAACAAACGCAAACCGCGACCGACAGCCGAGAGCGTCCTCAAGACGACCAACCTTAACCGCCGGAACAACCTGCGCAAGCTGATCGGCACGCGCTACGTGACGCAGGTCGACCTCGCCTCGGCGCTCGGCGTCACCGACTCCTATCTCTCGCAGATGCTCGGGCCGAACCCTATCCGCAAAGTGACCGAGCCGACGGCGCGCAAGTTTGAGTACAAGCTCGGCCTCAATACGGGCGCACTCGATCGCCCTGCGGAGTAAAGGGGCATGAGTACAACGCGGCAAAAAGTCGCCGCCCTCATGCCCCTCGTCGAGCGCCTGCACCGCGGCCATTGCTGGCTTAAAGGGCCGGACGGTCCAAGGCGCATAGGCGAGCCTCTCGACGACTTCAAGATCGCCGAGCACTGCGCTGGCCGCAAGGCGTATGGCGCTTGCCCGATCGCGCCGGGCGGGTCAGTGACTAGGGTGGCCCTGCTCGATTTTGATAGCCACGGCGGGGAAACGGAATTTCCCGAGATGGTGCGCGTCGCCCGCGAGGTGATGGATACCGCCGCCCTTATCGGATTGAACGGCGTGCCATTCCGGTCGAGCGGCGGGAAAGGGGTGCATGTCTATTTCCTTTTCGATGAACCCCAAGACGCCTACAGCGTGCGCGAGACGTTGCGTGAGGTGCTGGCGGCGTGTGGTTTGAAGAACGGAACGGGCGGGGTAGCGGCGGGGGAATGTGAAATCTTCCCCAAGCAAAACGAAGTGCCGGCCGATGGTTTTGGGTCCATGTTCATCCTGCCGTGGGCGGGGAAGTCCGAGTATTTGGGAGAAGAAAATGGGAGCTAAGAAAAAGGCCGATTGCACGCCCGAGGAGTGGGCGGCGTACTTGAAGCGGCAGCGTGAGAACAACAAAACCTCATACCACAAGAACAAGGAAAAACTGCGGGAGCGGATCAACGCCAAGAACCGGGAGCGTTGGGCGAATGACCCCGAGTTTCGGCAGCGCCGGCTTACCGCACGGAAGAACTACGTGCCCACCCCCGAGGCGTTGGCAAAGAAGCGGAAGCAGGACAATCAGCGCAGCCGGCTCAAGCTGGCGGGACTGCGCCCCGAAACCTTCGAGGTGCTGCTGACGTTGCAAGGCAACTGCTGCGCAGTTTGCGGCAGGTCGTTCACTAAAACGCCACAAGCCGATCACTGCCACGACACCGGACAGCCGCGTGGTTTGTTGTGCGCTACCTGTAACTCTGTCGAGGGGAAGATCAAAGCGACGGGTCTTACTCCCGCCGAGTTCGCGACGCGCCTGCAAGCGTACCTCGACAACCCGCCAGCGCGGACCGCGGAGCTTGCAGCATGACGATCTGGATTACCTCCTCCTCGGTGCCCGTCCGCCAGCGCCCACCGAAGCCCGAGCGCAGCTATACCGACTCGCCCGAAACCCGCGTCATCCGCGACGCACTGGCCGCCATCCCGAACGAGGACGGCAACTCTCTCGACTATGACGATTGGTTCCGTGTGGCCTGCGCAGTCCATTACGCTACCGACGGATCAGACGAAGGACTTGAGGCGTTCCGCGAGTGGTCGGCGCGATCGTCAAAACATGATGACAATTTCCTAGAGACTAGGGTATGGCCGTACATCCAAACCGAGCGGGGCGGCGAGGTCATCACCGAGCGCAGCCTGTTCGCGCTGGCCGCTACCCACGGCTGGCAAGACCCTACCATCGCCGATGACTTCGACGTGGTCGAGGGCACCGAGACGGCCGCGGATGACTTCGACGTGGTGCCCGACACCGCCGACGACAAGCCGCTGCGCTTCATGCCAGTGCCGGCCCATGAGTTCGCCGTCGCCACGCAACTGCGTTGGATCATCAAGGGCGTCCTGCCCCACGGCGAGCTTGCGGTGCTCTACGGTGAGTCGGGCAGCGGCAAGTCGTTCATGGCCCTCGATCTGGCCGCGGCCGTCGCCCGAGGCGTCGAGTGGCGCGGGCACCGGGTCCATCAGGGCAAGGTCGTCTATGTGGCCGCCGAGGGCGCCAACGGTTTCCGCAACCGCCTGCGCGCTTACGGCCATCAGCACGCCCTCGACCTGAAGGACTTGCCGCTCCATGTGATCCACGCGGCGCCTAACATGCTCGACAAGACCGACGCGCTCGACGTGGCCAAGGCGATCCTCAAGGTCGTCGGCAAGCCCGACCTCATCATCATCGACACGCTTGCGCAGACCATGCCCGGCGGCAACGAGAACGCCGGCGAGGACATGGGCAAGGCACTGGCCCATTGCCGCGGCCTACACCGCGCTACGGGCGCGCTGGTGATGCTGGTACATCACTCGGGCAAGGACGCCAGCAAGGGCGCCCGCGGATGGTCCGGCCTGCGCGCCGCGGCCGATGTTGAGATGGAGGTCATGCGAGCCGATGACGATCGGGTGCTCACCGTCACCAAGCAGAAGGACGGCGACGACGGCGGTGAGTTCGGCTTCAAGCTCGAGACCGTGTTGGTCGACTTCGACGTGGACGGCGACGAGATCACGTCGTGCGTGGTGCAGCACACCGAAGGCAACAACGTGAAGGACCGGAAGCGGCTCAAGGGCGTCAATCAGAAGCTCGTGATGCGAGTGTTCGAGGACTTGATCGGCGTCGGTGGCGAGGCCGTCGAGCGCGAGGATTTGATCGTCGCGGTGGCTGCTCAGATGGACTTCGACAACGCCTCGGGCAAGAAAGACCGCCGGCGCGAGATGTCGGTCAAGGCCATCGAGTCGGTGCGTGAGGCCGGTTTCTTGGTTGCCGATGGCACGAAGCTGATGACGAGCGGGGCGTAGAACAATGCAAGTTGCTATTTTCTACGTGCAAAGGATTGCATCCCACTTTCCACTTTTAGCCCACTTTTGGGAAAAAGCGGGATGGCCAAAGTCCCGAAACAATCCCACTTTCCCACTTTTGTCTTTAGACAAAGTGGGAAGTGGGATGGGATTGGTGGGATGGAATTGGGTGAAGTCGTAAAGAAACGCGAGGAGCCGAATCTTGCCGAGACACGTAAAAACTAACGAGATGGGCCGCAGAATTGGCGAGAGTCATCCGCGCGCCGTGCTCACCGATCACGAGGTCGGTTTGCTTATCGACATGCTCACCGAGCGCGAGGTGATCATTGGCCGTATGCAGTTCGATGGCGCGAGGCAGGTTGCGATCGACACCGCGCTCACGGCCACCGGCCTGAGCTACCGCTGCCTCGCCCTCAAGTTCGAAGTCCACAAGCAGACCATCGCCAAGATCGCCAAGGGCGTCCGTCGGTGCCAAACCCCGGCCGGATGGTAGGGCCGTAACCTTAACCGCGTCGAGGGGTGGCAAGATGGCGGCATGGCACGAGAAAGCACCTACACCCCCGAGATCGGCGCAGAGATTTGCGAGCGCATCGCCAACGGCGAGCCGCTTCGTGCAATTTGCCGCGATGAACACATGCCGTCGTGGCGCACGGTCTACAACTGGATCGAACTAGACGCCGACTTTGCTGCACGCATCGCGCGTGCGCGTGAGCTTGGCTTTGACGCCATTGCCGAGGACACGATCGCGATGATCGACAAAGAGCCGGAACGCTGCGACACGCAATTTGGTGACAAGGTCGACGCCGGGCATGTGCAGTGGCAGAAGAACCGCGTCGAGCAGCGCCTCAAGCTCCTCGCCAAGTGGTCGCCGAAGAAGTACGGCGACAAGATCGAGGTCGACGCTAAGGTCGACGTGAGTATGGCGGAAGCCATCCTCGCCGCGCGGAAGCGTGTTGGCTCGTAATCGCATGGCGCAGACCCCTGAAGAGCGCAAGGCGGCAAAAGCGGCGTGGCAAAAACGCTGGCGGGAGCAGAACCCGGAAAAGTCGCGAGCGTGGTTCGTCGAAAACGCCGATAAGTTCGAGGCCAGTCAGAAAGCCTACAAGGCTTCGGCCAAGTACAAGGCGGCGCTTAAGCGTCGGTACGCCGAGAACAAAGACGTGCTTTTAGCTCGGACGAGAGAGTGGGCCTCCCGTAACCGTGAACACCTGCTCGCCAAGCGGCAGGAGCACAAGTGCGCAAAGCCTGAACTCGCCCGCGCGGCGCAACGTGCGCGCGAGGCGGCGAAGCTGCACGCCACACCGAAGTGGGCGGACGAGGCAGCGATCAAAGATGTCTATGCGGAAGCTAAGTACTTTGGGCTAGAGGTTGACCACATCGTGCCCCTTAAATCGAAGCTGGTTTGCGGGCTGCATGTGTGGGACAACTTGCAGCTTTTATCCCGCGAGGCGAACGTCCGCAAAGGCAACAGGACTTGGCCGGATAAACCATGAGCAAGCCTGATTTGCTACTCGCCGCCGACATGGCGCGGTTCTACGCTGACCCGCTTGGGTTCGTCATGTATGCGTTCCCTTGGGACACGGACACGTCGCTGCAAATGTGCAAGTTGCCGGAACCGTGGAGCTTGATATACGCCAGCGAATACGGACCGGACCAATGGGCGTGTGAGTTCCTCGATGACCTCAGCCGCAAAGTGCGCGAGCGCGGCTTCGACGGTAGCCACGCGGTCGACCCGATCCGCGAGGCGATCGTGAGTGGCCACGGCATCGGTAAGAGCGCGATGGTGGCTTGGCTTGTTTGCTGGATCATGAGCACACGACCGTACTCACAGGGCACCGTCACGGCCACGACCGCGCAGCAGCTTCGCACAAAGACATGGGCGCAGATCGCCCGTTGGTTGAAGCGGTGCATCACCGGGCACTGGTTCGACGTTTATACCGGCATGGGCACGATGCGCATGCAGCACAAGAACCATCCCGACGAGTGGTTCTGCCAAGCGCAAAGCTGCGCCGAGGAGAATAGCGAGGCGTTCGCCGGCCAGCACGCCGCGAACTCGACGAGCTTCTACATCTTCGACGAAGCCTCGGGCGTGCCGGACAAGATCGACGAGGTGAGCGAGGGCGGTCTCACCGACGGCGAACCGATGAAGTTCGCTTTCGGCAACGGCACGCAAAGCACCGGATGGTTCCCCGACTGCTTCAAGAAGATGCGCCACCGTTGGAGCACGCGGCACATTGACAGCCGCGAGGTGCAGATCACCAACAAGCGGATGATCCAAGAGTGGATCGACGACTACGGCCTCGACTCCGACTTCGTGAAGGTCCGCGTGCGGGGCATGTTCCCTTCGCTCGGTGTCAAGCAGTTCATCGGGGTCAACGATGTCGACGCCGCCTTCGGCCGCCATCTGCGCCCCGAGCAGTACGGATTCGCCCCGAAGATTCTCACGCTCGACCCGGCTTGGGATGGCGACGACGAGTTGGTGTTCGGCCTGCGCCAAGGCTTGCGCTTCGACATCCTGCGCACGATCCCCAAGAACGACAACGACATCGAGATCGCCAACATGCTCGCCCGCTACGAGGACGAGCATCAGGCCGACGGCGTCATCATCGACAAGGGCTACGGCACTGGCATCTACAGCGCCGGGCAGACAATGGGCCGCGACTGGATGCTCGCCGACTTCGGCAGCAAGTCGCCCGATGTTGGCTGCCTCAACCTGCGCGCCTTCATGTGGAACGAGATGAAGAAGTGGCTCAAGGCCGGCGGCGCGCTCCCCAAGGATCAGGTGCTCTACGACGACCTCATCGGGCCGACCACTGTGCCGCGCTTCGACGGGGTCATCCAACTCGAATCGAAGCAGGACATGAAGCGGCGCCAACAACCCTCGCCGAACCGGGCCGACGCCCTCGCGCTGTCCTTCGCGTTCCCGATCACGCACAAGCCGCGCAACGACGGCTACCCGCACCGGCCCGGCCCCATGCGCGAGCACGATCCTTACGCCCGTACCCTTGACGCAAATACCGCGGAACACAATCCCTACGCAAATTTGCGTTAGGAGAGTCCGCAATGTGTGATCCCGTTTCCGCCGCCGTTGCCGTCGTCGGCGCCGTTGCCTCGCAGGCGATGGCCCCTAAACCCCCGAAGATGCCCGATCCAGTGGCGCCCGTCACACCCCCGCAAGCGTCTAAAGCCCCCGATCAGCAAGCCGTTCGCGCGGGGCAGGCCGCCTCCGGTGGCGGCAGTGCTGCGTCCGCAGGGCCGCAGGGCACCATGCTCACCGGCATGGGTGGGGTAGCACCGGGCGCGTTAGCCCTCGGCAAGAACACCCTGCTCGGCTCGTAAGTCGTGGCCGACCTCCCCCTCAAGCAACGCCTCTTGCTCCGCAAAGGGGCCATGTGGCAAGAGCGCTCGACGTGGATCAAGCGGTATCGGGACATCACCGACTTCCTCTTGCCCTACTCGGGGCGTTACTTCACGACCGACCGCAACAAGGGGGATCGCACGTTCAACTCGATCTACGACGAGACGGCCACCTTCGCCCTCGACATCCTCACCGCCGGCATGATGGCCGGCATGACCTCGCCGGCACGGCCGTGGTTCCGCCTCGCGGTGCCCGACAAGGACTTGATGGAGATCGACCCGGTGCGTTGGTGGCTGCACGATGTCACCGAACTCATGCGCGACATCTTCGCCAAGTCGAACACCTACATGAGCCTGCACACGCTCTACGAGGAGCTTGGCGCCTTCGCTACCGGCGCCTCGATCATCGAGGACGACTTCGACACCGTCATCCATCACACGGTCCTCACCGCGGGCGAGTACGCGATCGCCACGAACGACAAGGGCCGCGTCGACTCGCTCGCCCGCGAGTTCGAGATGACGGTCATGCAGATCGTCGAGAAGTTCGTGCGCCAGCCCGACGGCTCGATGGATTGGTCGACCGTCTCGCCGCAGGTCAAGAACAATTGGGACACGCACAAGAACCTCGACGCATGGATGCCGGTGATCCACATGATCCACCCGCGCGAGGGCCGCGACATCCGCAAGCACGACGCGAGGAACATGCGCTTCGCCTCGTGCTACTTCGAGCCGGGCCGTGAGAACGGCGACGAGAAGTTCCTGCGCGAGTCGGGCTACAAGCGCTTCCCCGGAATCTGCCCACGCTGGCACGTGCGAGGCGGCGACATCTACGGCAACGGCCCGAGCTTCCGCGCGCTCGGCTCCATCAAGCAGTTGCAACAAGAGCAGTTGCGCAAGGGCCAAGCGATCGACTACCAAACCAAGCCGCCGATCCAAGTGCCCGCCGAGCGCAAGAACTCGCAAGTGAGCCACTTGCCGGGCGGCGTGAGCTACATCCCCATGAACGGGCAGGGAGGCAGGGCGAGCACGTTGTTCGATGTCAACCTCGACCTCAGCCACTTGCTCGCCGACATCCAAGACGTGCGCGGCCGGATCAACAAGTCGTTCTACGCCGACCTGTTCCTCATGATCTCGCAGGACAACCGGCGCACGCCGGCCACGGCCACCGAGATCGCCGAGCGCCACGAAGAGAAGCTCTTGATGCTCGGCCCGGTGCTCGAACGTCTCCACAACGAGATGCTCTCGCCCAAGATCGACCTCACCTTCGCCCGCATCGTCGAGGCCGGCATCCTGCCGCCCCCACCGAAGGAGTTGCAAGGCGTCGACCTCAAGGTCGAGTTCGTGAGCACGCTCGCGCAGGCGCAGAAGATGGTGGGCCTCGGCTCGTTGGACCGCATGCTCGGCACCGTGGCGCAAGTCGCGGCGGGCAGTGGCGACCCCTCGGTGTGGGACAAGATCGACAAGGACCAAGTCATCGACCGCTACGCCGACATGCTCGGCGTCGACCCCTCGGTCATCGTGGCCGACGACAGAGTGGCGATCATCCGCAACGAGCGCGCCCAAGCCACCGCCGCGCAACAGCAAGCCGCCGCCGCGCCCGTCATGGCCGACACCGCGGCCACGCTGGCCGGGACCGACACCAGCGGCAAGAACGCCCTCACCGACATCCTGCGGCAAGTGCAAGGCTATCAAGCCACCGTCTAAGGACTGAGCCATGATCGACGACTATCTCCGCCGCCAAGGGCAGATCGCGCAGTTCGGCGACCAGATCGTCGGGCAGCGCACCGCCGACATCATGGAGGCGTTTCACTACGGTCTCAACACCTACAGCCTTGAAGCCCCTGCACTGAGCGGCACGGGCGCCGCGTCGGTGTCCAACGCCGTGCTCGCTATATCAAGCGGTGCGGGCGTGGGCGCTGCGCGCGTGGCGACCAAGCGCAACTTGCGCTACCAACCGGGCTTTGACGGGTACGCCTACTTCACGGCTGCGTTCTCCGCCGGCGGGGCGGGAACCTATCAACGCATCGGCATCTTCGACGACAACAACGGCTTTTGGCTCGGTCAAGAAGGCGGCAACTTCTACATCGCCCGCCGGTACGGCGGCACCGACCACAAGCAGGGCATCGACTTCAACGCAGCCGGCGCGCACTTCACCGCGGCCAACATCAACGCCTTCCGCATCAACTACGGGTGGCTCGGCGTCCTGCCCGCCATCTTTGAGTATTACGACGCGGGACCGGGCGTTTGGAAAGAGCTAGGCCGCCTTAGCACCGCCGATGCGGGCGTGACCGTCACCACGCTACAGCCGAATCAGCAGATGGTGGCAGAGGCGGGACGCACCTCCGGGTCGGGGGCCGTCACCATCCACACCGCGAGTTGGTCCGCCGGCCGGGTCGAGCAAGACCAACCGCGGCTACCCTCCGATCGTGAGTTCTCGGCGACGAACTCCAAAGCCGGCATCACGACCGAGACCAACATCATCACGATCAAGTCGGCCACTACTTTCCAAGGCGTCAATAACCACGTCGTTTGTGCGCTCGACTTCCTCAGCCTCGCCACCGAGGGGTCGAAGCCTGTCACGTTCTACGTCAAGCGCAACGCCTCGCTCGGGGGATCGCCAAGCTACACCGACCGCGACGCCACGAACAGCGTCATGTCCTACGACACCGCAGGCACCACCGTCACAGGGGGCACGCTTGAGTACCCGTTCGGCCTCGCCAAGACGGACTCGAAGCAGTTGTCGAGTCTCTACCTGCTGATCTACCCCGGCGACACGATCACCGTCAGCGCCACGAGTTCGGTATCCGCGGACGTGGTTGCTGCCCTGCGGTGGCGTGAATTGTTCTAACGGGGCGGCGATCAACGCATGACCGCCTTCTGCGAGCACTGCCTTAACGTCGTGCCCTCGGCTATCACCGAGGCCGACGATGGTGTATGGATCACCAAGACCTGCCCGACGCACGGCGGCAGCCGCCACCTCATCGAGCCGGACGCGGCGTTCTTCCGCACCGCGCTCGTGCACGACACGGACACCCCCGAGCGCTGGCGCAACATCTCGGCCTCGACCGCGATCGACGTGACGCGCCGCTGCAACGTGCAGTGCCCGCATTGCTACGTCGAGCCGGACAACCGGGTCAAGGACGCGCCGCTTGCGGAACTCGTCGCTCTCGCCAAGAGTGCGGTGCGCACCGACTCGATCCTGCTGCTTGGTGCCGAGCCGACCATGCGCAGCGACTTGCCCGAACTGATCGCCGCGGTCAAGGCCGCGACCGGCAAGAGCGTCGGCATGATCTCCAACGCGATCCGCATGGCCCGCCCCGGCTATGCCGAGAGGCTGCGCACCGCCGGCCTCGACTACACCGGAGTCTCGCTGCACACGCCCGGCTACCTCGGCCCCGAGGTCTATGCGCAGAAGAAGCGCGGCCTCGCCGAGATCGTGCGCGCAGGCATCCCCGTCCATCATGTGAGCTTCTCGCTCACGCACCTAGGCGAGTTGCCCGACGTGCTCGCCGAGGCCCGCCGCCTGCGCCGTGTTGCCGGGCACATCCGCATCCGCTCACCGCAGAAGGTCGGCATCTGCCACGACGAGCCGATCGCCCTGTCGGTGCTCTATGCCGAGGCGCGGCGCGTGCTCGAAGCTGGCGGCCACACCGTCGAGATCGAGCCGGCCGACAACTCGCCCTATCGCGTGAACCTGCGCGTGAACGGGGCGCAGGTCATTCGCCTCATCCGCTGGCCCACGCTTGCTAGCGCGCATCTGCCGTACCTCGACTGCCCGCCCTACGCGCTCTTCGACAAGGAGGCGGGCGAGGTGAATCTCGTGCTCTCCTTTCTGCTGCAAGAGGCCCGGCGTCGGCAGGGCCGTACCCTTGACGTGAAAAACCGCGTTTAACGTGCGGGCGTATGACACAGGAGCACGACCCGCTTGATCTCCCTGCACAGGAACGCACTGCCGCGGCTACCGCGGAAGAGGAGCGACTAGCAAGGGAGAAAGAGCAAAACGATCTCCGGTGGGTCATGAGCAACAAGCAGGGCCGTCGCTTCATGTGGCGGCTATTGAGTAGGGCAGGGGTCTATCAGTCGAGCTTCAACACGAACAACGCGGTGATGGCTTTCAACGAAGGCAATCGCAACGCGGGTTTGCAGCAGTTGAACGAGATCATGGAAGCCTGCCCGGAGCGCTACACCGAGATGCTCGCCGAGCAGAAGGAAGCGAAGGAAAAAGATGGACACCGCAACGCAGACCGCCGGAACAAACACCACTGACACCGGAACCCCTGCCGCCGCCACCGATGCAGGCAAGGACACGCTGCTCACTGCGCAGCCTGCCGCCGCGCCCGCAGCACAGACCCCGCCCGCAGCCGCCGATACTGGCACGCCACCCGCCGACGGCAAGAAGGCCGACGAGGCACCGCAAGGCGCACCCGCGGAGTACGCGGACTTCACCGCACCGGAAGGCATGACGCTCAATGCCGAGGCGATGACTGAACTCAAGACCTTCGCCAAGGAAAAGAACCTCTCGCAAGAGGATGCGCAGAAGCTCGCCGACCTCGGTGCGAAAACCGTGCAGAAGGTCGAGGCCGGCTACCGCGAGAAGATCGAGCAGGCACAAACCCAATGGGCCGAGTCATCGCGTACCGACAAGGAGTTCGGTGGCGATAACCTCAACGCCAACCTCTCGGTCGCCAAGAAAGCGCTCGACACCTTCGGCAGTTCCGAACTGTCGACGCTGCTCAAGGACAGCGGCCTCGGCAACCATCCCGAGATCATCCGCGCCTTCTACCGCGTGGGCAAAGCAATCAGCGAGGACAAGCTCGTGGCAGGCACAACCAAGCCCGCCGAGACCGACACCCTCAAAAAGATGTACCCGACAATGAATTAACCAAGGAGATTAGGAAATGACTACTCTTGCTGCTACCCACCCGACGCTGTTGGACGTTGCCAAGCGCACCGATCCCGACGGCAAGATCGCCAGCATCGTCGAGATGCTGGCACAGACCAACGAGATTCTCGACGACATGGTTTGGCTCGAAGCCAACCAAGTCACCGGCCACCGCACCACGATCCGCACCGGCCTGCCTGCCCCGACATGGCGCAAGCTGTACGGCGGGGTCCAACCCACCAAGTCGACCACCGTGCAAGTCACGGACTCCGTCGGCATGATGGAAGCCTACGCCGAAGTGGACAAGGCGCTTGCCGATCTTAACGGCAACACCGCCTCGTTCCGCCTGTCCGAAGAGCGTGCCTTCATCGAGGGCATGAATCAGGAGTTCGCCTCGACGCTGTTCTACGGCAACGAAGGCACGGAACCCGAGGCTTTCACCGGCTTCGCTCCGCGCTTCAACAGTCAATCCGCAGCCAACGGCGAGAACATCCTGACCGATGCCGCTACGCCGGACAGCACCGACAACGCCTCGATCTGGTTGATCGTGTGGGGGCCGAACACCGTCCACGGCATCTACCCGAAAGGCTCGATGGCCGGCATCCAGCAGAAAGACCTCGGCGAAGTCACGATCGGCACCCCGACCGATGGCTACTACCAAGGCTACCGCTCGCACTACCGTTGGGATTGCGGCCTGTCTGTCCGCGACTGGCGCTACGTCGTGCGCATCAACTTCGACCTCGAAGATGTGATCGCCGCTGCAACGTCCGGCCCGATCCTGTCTCAACTCATGGGCAAGGCCATGCGCCGCGTCCCGAGCCTCGGCATGGGCCGCCCGGCGTTCTACGCCAACCGCGACGTGCTGGATGCCATCGACCTGCAAGCTAACAACAAGACCAACATGGCCTTCCAGACCATCGAGGACGCGCAGGGCAAGATGGTCCAGACCTTCCGCAAAATCCCGATCCGTCGCTGCGATGCTCTGTTGAGCACCGAGTCCGGCATCTAATCCCACGCCCCGGCCTAGCGCCGGGGCAACTTAAAGGAGAAACAAAATGATTCTCGACGAACGCAACGAATTTTGCGACGCTACGGCGACCGCACTCAATGCCACCAACGCCATCATCGGCGACGTGATCGACCTTGGTGCCACGCCCACGCTGCGCGACATTGGCAACGGAGAGCCGGTCTACTTGGTCATCCAAGTCGACACCGCCTTCACCGGCGCCGGCAACGTGACCTTCGACCTCGTGTCGGATAGCGCCGCTGCCCTGACCACCAGCAAGACGACGCACGTCAGCACCGGCGCGATCGACTACGCAACGTGGGCCGCCGGCTACACCAAGATTTACGCACTGCCGGTCGAAGCGACCTATGAGCGTTATCTCGGCCTGTGGGAAACCACCAGCGGCAACCTGACCGGCGGCAAGATCAATGCGTTCCTGACGCATGACGTTGCCAAGTGGGCAGCATACGACAACGCCATCTAAGGAGATAGACCATGCAAGTCGTAGCCACCTCTGCGGGCTTCTATGACGGTTCCCGCCGCCGCGTGGGCGACATCTTCGACATGAGCGTCCCCACGAAGGACGGAAAGCCGAAGATGCCCAAATGGGTCAAAGCGGCCCCCGATGTGCAGCAGGCCAAGCGGGAAGCCGCTGCGGCCAAGCATGCCGAACACGAGAAGCAGAAAGCCGGCGCCATCGCGGCCAGCGGCGGCAAGGTGGCAAAGGCGAAAGTCGATGCCATCGCCGAGCAGTTGGCAGGCTAAGGCTTCGGCCGCGTAGCAACAGACGGGGGCCATCGTGCCCCCGTTTTTCTAGGGGATTCGCATGGCATCAAAAGTCGACATCTGGAACCTCGCCCTCTCGCATATCGGGCACAAGGCCAACATCGCCGATCCCGACGAGGCGAGCGCCGAGGCAAACCACTGCCGGCGGTTCTACCCGATCGCCCTCAACGTCGCCCTTGAGCGGTACTCGTGGAGCTTCGCCACACGACGCGCTGCACTCGCCGAGGTCGACAACCCGGTCAACCATTGGGCCTACGCCTACGGGTTGCCCAACCTGTGCGTCAAGCCGCGGGCCGTCCTGCTACCCGAGTCGACCGACGACTCGAAAGAGCAAGCCTTCGCGCTCGAGAGCGCCGAGGACGGTAGCGCGATCCTCTACTGCAACGTCGAGGACGCGGTACTCAAATACACCACGCTCGTCGAGGATACCAACAAGTTCACCCCGTTCTTCGTGCTGACGCTTTCCTACGATCTGGCGGGCCTGCTCGTCGGGCCGATCCCCAAGGACGCCAAGCTCAAGAAGAGCATGATGGACGCGGCGCTCTACTACACCGGCCTCGCCGAAGCCGCGGATGCCAACGCCTCGCGCGACACGAGCTACCGCGACTTCATCCCGTCGCATCTGAGCGCGCGATGAGCATCAAGACCCTACTCCGATCCTTCGCGGCCGGCATCATTGGCACCGAACTCTACGGTCGCCTCGACCTCGTCAAGTTTCAGACCGGCCTCGCGCAATGCCTCAACTGGTGGGTGCTACCGCACGGCCCGGTGCAGAACCGGCCGGGGTTCGAGTACGTGCTCGAAGTCAAGGACTCGACCAAGGAAACGCGCGTCGTGCCGTTCTCTTACAACACCGAGCAGACCTTCATCCTTGAGCTTGGCGATCAGTACGTGCGCTTCCACACGCAGGGCGCGACGCTGCTCGAATCCGGTCTCACGATCACCGCGATCACCAAGGCCAACCCCGGCGTGCTGACCTACACCGGCACCGACCCGAGCAACGGCGATTGGATGTACCTCTCGGGGATCGGCGGCATGACCCAACTCAACGGGCGCTACGTCAAGGTCGCCAACGTCGACACAGGCGCCAACACCTTCGAGCTAACCAACATCCACGGCGGGGGCAACATCGACACCTCGGGGGATGACACCTATACGAGCGGGGGCACCGCGGCGCGGGTCTATACCGTCTCGACACCTTACCTAGAGGCCGACCTCTTCGACCTGCACTTCGTCCAATCGGCCGACGTGCTCACCATCGTCCACCCGAGCTACGCCCCGCGCGAACTGCGCCGCCTCGGTGCTACAAACTGGCAACTCTCGACGATCACCTTTGCCCCGACGCTCACCGCGCCGGGAGCGCCCACGGCAACCGCCGGCGGGCCGGGCGGGGGCACGCCGACCACGTACTACTACAAGGTCACAGCGCTCGCCGCCGAGACGCTCGAAGAGTCGCTCGCCTCGGCCTCGGCCAACGCCTCGCGCGACCTGTCGGTGGCAGGCAACTACATCGACGTGACGCCGGCCGCGGTGAGTGGCGCGATCCGCTACAACATTTACAAGCTGTCCAATGGCCTCTACGGGTACATCGGACAGACCGACGGCTCGGCCTTCCGCGATAACAACGTGACGGCCGACGTGAGTCAAACACCGCCCGAAGCGAATACGCCTTTCACCGGGGCGAGCAACTACCCCGGCGCCGTGGGCTACCACGAGCAGCGTCGGTGCTTCGGTGGCAGCAACAACAAGCCGCAAAACTTTTGGGCAACACGCTCGGCCACCGAGAACAACCTTAGCTACTCGATCCCCACGCGCGACGACGACGCCATCGCCTTCCGCATCGCCGCCCGCGAGGTCAATCGTATCCGGCACATTGTCTCGCTCGATCAGCTGCTGCTCCTCACGAGCGGCGGCGAGTGGAAGGTAGCACCGCAGAACTCCGACATCCTCACGCCCGCCTCGGCTGCGCCGAAGCAATTTGCTTCTGAGGGCGCGAGCAACGTGCAACCGGCTATCACGTCGAGCGCCGTGATCTACGTGCAGGAGTCGGGCAGCCGGTTGCGCGAACTCAAGTATCAATGGGAGTCGAACGGGTATCAGGTCAAGGACATCTCGATCATGGCGCCGGACCTGTTCGACGACTACACCATCGTCGACCTCGCCTACGCCAAGACCCCGAACAAGATGGTGTGGTGTGTGCGCTCGGACGGTGGACTGCTCGGCCTTACCTACCTGCCCGAGCACGATGTCCTCGGCTGGCACGAGCACGACACCGATGGCCTGTTCGAGTCGGTGGCCTGTGTCAAGGAGGGCAGCGAGCACGTGCTCTATGCTGTCATCAAGCGCACCATCAACGGCCGCGACGTGCGCTACATCGAGCGCTTGCACTCGCGCAAATTCAGCACCGCGGCCGATGCCTTCTTCGTCGACTCGGGCCTCACCTACGACGGCGCCGCCACGGCCACGATCACCGGCTTATGGCACCTCGAAGGTGAAGAGGTAGCCGTGCTCGCCGACGCCGCGGAGCACCCGCGCGTCACCGTCACCAACGGCGCGATCACCCTCGAAGGCGAGGCGAGCACCGTGCAGATCGGGCTACCGATCACCGCCGACGTACAAACCCTGCCGCTGTCCTTCGAGGCCCAAGCCTTCGGGCAGGGCGTCGAGAAGAACGTCAACAGCGTTGCGCTGCGGCTCAAGGATAGCTCGGGCTTCAAGGTCGGGCCGACCTTCGACGACTTGGTCGAATGGACGCAGCGCAGCGACGAGCCGTATGGCACCGCGCCCGCGCTCTACAACGGCGTGACCGACATCACGATCATGCCCGAGTGGGGCGACGATGCGCAGCTTTGCATCCGCCAAGAGGCGCCGCTCCCGGCCACCATCCTGTCGATGACCTTGGAGGTTGCGGTCGGTGGCTAAGGGCTTTTTCCGCGCCATCGAAGGGGGCGACATTGCTCACATTGCCGCCAACCTGCGCGAAGCCGATCGGCGCGAGATAGCCGCGTCGCGCGGCCCCGAGGTTGCCCCCCTCGACGCGATCGGCCGCGCGGTGCTGCGTTCCTCGCACGTGTGGGTCGGTGCGGCCGAGGACGGCGAGCCGGTGTCGATTTTCGGCGTCGCGCCGATCTCGCTCCTCGACGGCATCGGGTCGCCTTGGTTCCTTTCTACCGAGAGGGCTTACGAGTACCCCCGTACCCTTGTGGTCGAGGGCAGGCGCTACCTTTCCAAGATGCGCGCGATCTATCCCGACCTCTACAACTACGTCGATGCCCGGAACGACAAGAGCATTCGATGGTTGAAGCGTTTGGGGTTCGCGCTCCATGCCGTCGAGCCATACGGCCCGGACGGCATGCCGTTCCATAAGTTCGAGATCAAAGGGGCCGAGTAATGTGCCTTGCAGCCGCAACAATGGGGTCAATCGGGACGGGCCTGCAAGTCGCCGGCATGGTGTCGGGTGCCTTCGGCGCTTACAACCAATCCAAGGCCACGCAACAGGCCTACGACTATCAAGCCGCCGTCAACCGCAACAACGCGCAGATCGCCGAGTGGCAGGCGCAGGACTCGATCACACGCGGGCAGAAGGCCGAGCAGTCGCAACGCCTCAAGACCGCGCAACTCCAAAGTAGCCAGCGCGCAGCGTTCGCCGCCCGCGGCGTAGCGCTCGATGAGGGGTCGCCCCTCAACATCCTCAACGACACCGACTACATGGGCGAGTTGGACGCGCTCACGATCCGCGACAACGCGGCCAAGGAAGCGTGGGGGCACCGCACGCAGGGCGCCAACTACAGCAACGACTCGGCGATGCTCTCGGCTCGCGCCGACGCGGAAAGCCCGCTCGGCTCGGCCGCGGGCACGCTGCTCACCGGCGCGGGCGCGGTCGCTGATAGTTGGTATCGCCGATCACTCAAGACGACGGGGTAAGTCATGCCGCGCATCCCCACCTACGACACCCCGCAAGTCGAAAGCCGCGCACTGCCCGGCGTGCGTCAAAGTTCGGTCGCCTCGCCCGCACTCTTCGGTGCCGCGGCCGAGCAGCAGATCGCGATGGGCAAGAGTCTCCTCGCGGCCGGCACCGGCCTCGCCAATGCCGACATGGTGCGGCAGGACCGCGAGAACGCCGACATGCTGTTCCGCGCCGAGACCGCGCTCAAGGACGACTACCTCACCTATGAGGACGACGTGCGCAACAACCGCCACGGACAAAAGGCGTGGGGCGTCACCAAGGACACAGACAAGTGGTTTGCCGATCAGGAGAAGAAGCACTCGGAGATTCTCACCAACGACGTGCAGCGCCAGCTTTTCAACCGCTCGGTCACGAAGCTGCGGCAGTCCGCGATGGGGTCCATGTCCACGTTCGAGGCCGGCGAACGCCGCAAGTCGCTTGAAGAGTCGAGCCGGGCCTCGATCGTCGGCTCGATCAACCTCGCCGCGGCTAAGGCCGCCGAGTGGTACGCGAAACCGCCCGAGCCGGTAGCGCAGCCAGCGGGGGAGGCGACCACGACCGTCGACGAGAACGGCACGCCGGTCACGACCGTCAAAGGCCCGATCGAAGTCACTGCCGCCCCCGACCCGATCAACGGCATCAAGCGCGACATCCTCAACCGTGTGCAAGTGCTGTCCGACCTCAACGGTTGGTCGCCCGAGCGCAAAGCGGCCGAGGAGGCGACGCATCTCACCAACCTGCACAAGCAGGTCATCCAGAACCTCGCCGACAAGAACCCCGCCAAGGCCCGCGAATACTTCGAGGCGAACAAGGAAGAGGTCAACGGCACCGAGTACGAAGGTATCGACAAGCTCGTCAAGCATGGCGAGACCAAGCAAGCCGGTTTCACTTTCGCCGAGCGGCCGGACATTCGCCAGCTTTCCACCGAGGATCAACGCACGGCCGCCCGCGACTTCTACAAGGACGACCCCGACAAGCGCGACGCCGCCCTGCGCGAGATCAACACCCGCGCCGCCGAGTCTGAGCAGACCAAGAACCGCAGCCAGCGCGACGCCGGTGATGCCGCGTGGAAGGTCGTCGCCGCTGGCGGTGGCACCACGCAAATCCCTGCCGCGACATGGCAGGGCATGAGCGGACCGGATCAACGCCACGTGCTCGACTACCTCGACGCCAAGGCCCGCCGCGGTGAGGCCGAAGCCAAGCGCGACGGCAAGGAAGAGAAGGACGACATCGTCAACCTCGACAAAGTCGAGCGCATGATCGAGCAGGGCGACATCACCGAGCGCGCGCAACTCGGCCGCTACGACGCCTTCTTCACCAAGGGCACGCTCAAGACCCTTGCCCACAAGATCGACAAGCGCAGTGCCGTACCCCCGGCCGACATCCGCCGCGAGTTCGAGGAGCGCAAGGGGGCCAAGGTCAATGTCGCCAAGATGGGCGACACGGACCGCGCCGAGTGGATGGCCTTCCAAGACTACATCCTCGCCAACGTCAAGGAGACCAAGCGCCCCGAGGACATCGGCGTGTGGGCCGACCGTTGGTTCCTCAAAGGTTACGGCAAAGACGACTCGATCTTCACCAACGACCCGGACACCTACGGCGAGGCCAAGGTCAAGGGCCGCAAGGACTTCGTCATCGCCACGCCCGAGGCCGCAACCGCCCACGTCGACGGTGCGCTCTCGATCCTGCCCAAGAACGGCGTGCCGATGCCCAAGGACAAGAAGCTCGCCCGCGACGAGTTCTACACCGCGCACGCGCTCGAAGCCGAGCGATGGGCCGGGGCGCACGGCATGCAAAGCACGCCCGAACTCGTGGCCGCCTACGCGCTGCTCAAGCAGAACAAGAAGCCGGTCACGGCCGGCAATCTCGACTACGTCATCAAGAACTTCAAAAAGTAAATGGACCTGAGCGGACTCCCCGACGACACCCTTACGCCGGGCCTCGATCTCGCCGGCCTGCCTGACACCAACGCGAAGGCGCTGCGCGAGCAGTACCGCACGACCACGAGCACGCCCGACGAGGCGGCCAAGGTCATCGACATCACCAAGCGCACCGGCCTGCCCAAGCCAGTCGTCGAGCGCAACCGCCAAGAGGCCGAGAAGCAGGCGCTCGAACCGGATTGGGACGGCCTCGAAGCCACCGCACCGATCACCGTGCGCGAGCTTGCCGCCAACACCAAGCTCTTCGAGTTGGCCAACGACGACACCGAGAACGCCGCGCAGATCGAGCGCACGCTCAACCGCCGCAGCGAAGGCAAGATCGGCGGGCCGGCGTTCGTGCGCAGCCCCGACCGCCTTGCCCCGAGCACTGGCCCCGAGGCGTCGTTTAGCTCGATCGCCTACGGCCTCTACAACTCCTTCGCCCAAGGTTCCGAGCGCGCCCGGCAAGGCGTGCGGATGCAGTTCGCCGACGCCTTCGGCCTCGACGAGATGTTCCAAGACGCGCTACGCAAGCGCGATCAAGCGCAGTCGCGGCAGGACTTGACGACACCGGAGTTCGAGACAAGCACCGCCAAGGGCATCTATGGCGGTGGCGCCAGCACCTTGCAGAACTTGCCGGGCCTCGCCGCCTCGATCATCACGCGCAGCCCCGCGCCCGCGCTCGCCGCGGCCGGGGTGCAGACCGAACTCGACGCCTATGGCAAGTACCGCTCGCGCGGTGCCTCGGGCGGCGAGGCACTGCTCGGGGCGGCAGGGGAGGGCGCGGTCGAAGTCGCCACCGAGTTGATCCCCTTGCGCACGATGCTCGGCGCCTTCGGGCAACCGGGTAAGACGTTCGCCAAGGAGTTCCTCAAGAGCCAAGTGCAAGAGCAGTTCGGCGAGCAGGCCGCGACGATCCTGCAAGACGCGATCGACACCGCCGTCGCCAACCCCAACAAGACGTGGGGCGACTACCTCAAGGAACGCCCCGACGCCGCATATCAGACCGCGCTCGCCACGCTCGTACAAAGCGGCGTGATGACGGCCGGGCACGTCGCCGTGACCAAGCTCGCCGGCGACGAGGCCAAGGCGGCAGGAGCCACCAAGGACGCCGAAGCCCTCGCGCAGTTGTCGCAACTGGCCGCGGCGTCCAAGCTGCGCGCCCGCGATCCGCAGACCTTCCAAGACTTCGTCGCAGCCGCCAACGAGGACGGCGCGGTGCAGGACATCTACATCGACGCCCGCACGCTACAGCAGGCCGGGATCGACCCGCAAGTGCTCGCGCAGGCATCGCCCTCGGTCGCGGCGCAGATCGAGGAAGCGCTCGCCACTGGCAGCGACATCGTGATCCCGACGGCCGAGTACGCCGCGCGGATCGCCGGCACCGACCTCGACCCGGTGCTCACCCCGCACCTTCGCACGTCCGAGGACGCCCTGAGCCTGATCGAAGCGCAGACCTTCTACCAAGGCCAAGCCGAGGAGTTCCAGAAGGCCGCGGCGAAGGTGATGGAAGAGAAAGCGGCCGACACCGCTTGGCAGCAATCGGCCAAGGCGGTCGAGACCAAGCTCTTCGACGAGTTGAAGAACGCCGCCCGCTTCACCGACGACGTGAACTCGGCCTATTCGACACTGATGCGCGACTTCTATGTCGCCACCGCCAGCCGGCTCGGCATCACGCCCGAGGAGATGTTCTCGCGCTACCCGATCAAGGTGGCGGCCGAGCGCATGGCGGGCGGGGCGAGTCGGATGGAGCAGCGAGGCGAGGGCGTTTGGTATCACGGCACGACCTCGGACGTTGAGAAGTTCTCGCGCGTCGAGGGCGGCAACATGTGGGGCAGCGGGTACTACCTCACCGACAACCCGGACACGGCGAGCGGATACGCCACCGGCACAGCAGGGAATCGCATCGCTCCTCAAGGCAACGCCGGCCCGAACGTCATGCCGGTGCGCGTAGGCAAGGGCGAGCTATTCGATATGGCCGCGCCGTTGGAAGCCAAGACGCTCAAGCGCGTCGAGAAGGCGCTCGGGCAAAAGCTCAAGGACTACACCTACGCGGGCATGAAGAACCGCGACCTGCGACAAGTGCTGTTCGAGCAGTTCACGGATCAGAACGGCGCGAACGAGGTACTGCGCAACGCGGGGTTCATCGGCTTGGTGGAAGCCAATCCGACCGCCGGGCCGGGGCGCACGCTCATGGTGTTCGATCCGAAGAACATCACGAGCGACATCACCGGCGGGGTGATGGGGCAAGCCCCCAACCCCATCCAAAAGCTATTCCAAGCCGTCACCGACGCGCTCGGCATCACGCAACCCGCGCAGGAGCAGCCGGCGCCGCAGCCGGTCGAGCAGGGCACGCCGGGCGAGCCGTTGGACATGTCGCAGTTCTTCCAAGGCGACAAGCCGGACCTGATCGTCCAACACAACCTCAGCGCCGAGAACCTGCTGCACGCCGTCAAGATGGGCGGCATCCCGGTCCCCTCGCTGGCGATCACCAAGAAGGATCACCCACTCACCGGCTTCGGCGAGATCACCCTGCTCGGCTCGAAGGACTTGGTCGACCCGAAGGGGTACGCCGGCACCAAAGTATTCGGCGCCGACATCTACTCGCCGCGCTACCCGAGCGTCGAGTACCAGTTCACGGCGAACATGAAGAAGCTCGCCGAGGCGAGGCTCAAGGACGCGATCAAGGCGACGGGCGTCAATCTGGAATGGGACGAACTTGAGCGCAACGGCCCCCGCGCGCTTGAGCGATCCGACCCGCTCATGTGGCAGTTCCTCAAGGATCGCGACATCGAGCCGACGATCGTGCGCAAAGAGGCAAAGCCACTACCGCCGGCGCTCCAACCGTTCGTCAACGACAACCGCCATGCGTTCGAGCTTGCCAACGATCCGGCTTTCGTCGAGGCGTCTTACAAGGCGCACGAGGAGGCAATTAAGGCCGCATACGACACGGACCCGAACGCGGCGAAGTATGCCGCCGACGAGGTCGCCAGCCTCAAGAAGAACGCCGAAGAGCGCGGGGTTGACTACCTCGTCAAGCAGCACGCGAACGACGTTATCGCCTACCAACGCACACAGCGCGAGGCGGGGCAGATTGACTACAACGCCACCGAGGCGGCGATGGCCGCGCAGATTTGGGACGCCGGCCTGCGCGACGAGTTCGCCGACTACGGCCGCGAGTTCTTCGCCGACATCAACCCGAACGAGCGCATCTTCCAAGGCTACACGAACAACGGCCGGCGCTATGTCGCCCACACGCTTGAGAACGTCGTCAAGATTCTCAAGAAGGAACTGCGTGGCGGCGAGGGCTTCAACTACGGCGTTGGCAGCATCCGCTCGAAGTTCACGCCGCAGTTCAAGAGCATCAAGCAAATCCGCGAGGCGAAGGATCGCCTTATGGACAAGGCCGCTTTCGAGGCGGTCAAGGACGAGATCGACAAAGAGTTCTTTGCCGTCGTCGAGGAGTTGCGTTCGTTCCACCCCGTCGGTAAAGACTTCGGCTTCGGCGACACCGTCTCGTCGATGATGTACGACGCCGCGACGATGGGCATCCCGCGCGCTCTCAAGGAGAACGGCTTTAGCGAAGTGCCCGTCGAGAAGCAGCAGGAGATCGCCGAGTTTCTCGGCAAGCTGCGCGACCTGCCGACGGAATACTTCGAGGCCAAGATTCTCCGCGATGTAGACCTCACCGAGTTCTCGGGCGCCGTCGTGCCCGAGGGCGTCAACCCGAAGGTCATTGAGGCGCTCAACTCGCGCGGTGTCAAGGACATCCGCTACTACAAGAAGGGCGACGAGGCCGACCGCCGCGCCAAGATCGGCGAGTTCGAGAACCTGTTTTTCCAAGGCAACCGCGGCGAGATCGCCTTCGGTAAGGATATCACCAAGACGCCGAGCGTCATCACGCTCTTCAACAACGCCGACCTCTCGACCTTCCTGCACGAGATGGGGCACTTCCAACTCGAAGTGCTCGCCAACATTGCCAGCCAGCCGAACGCACCGGCCGAGATCGTGCAGGACATGGAGAAGGTGCTCGCGTGGTTCGGCATCACCGGCTCGGAAGAAGTCGGCGGTGGCGAGACGGCGGGCAGCTTGGGGCAGCCGGCCTATCACGGCTCGCCCTACCGCTTCGACAAGTTCTCGCTTGAGCATCTCGGCAAGGGGGAGGGTGCCCAAGCCTACGGGTGGGGTCTCTACTTTGCGGACAAGAAGGGTATTGCCGAGCACTATCGTCAAGCCCTGAGCAAGACGACGCCCGCGCATAACACCCTTGACGGCAAGCGCATCACCAAGAAGGTACTCGAAGAACTGCAAAACTCGGACGATTACGCCGTCCGATCGTTCTTCAACAGCAAGGAAGGCAAGCGCGCCGCCGGCATCACCAACATCGCCAAGGCCGTCGACGACGCGATCGAGTCCGCGCAGGAAGTGCGCGACGACTATCAGGGCCGGCTCGACAAGCACCTCGCCAACCCGCCGATCGCATCGACCTACGGCCCGGTGGACTATCAGACGTGGATCGCCGCCGAGGACCGCCGCATCGCTGGCTTGCAGGCACTCAAGGCCCGCCTCGGGTTCAACAAGGAAAGCAAGAGCGGTCAACTCTACGAGGTCAACATCCCCGACGACGGCAACTACCTCCTGTGGGACAAGCCGCTGAGCGCGCAGCCCGAGGCGGTGCGCAAGGCGTTGGAACAAGCCGGCTTTACCGATAACAAGGCTGATGTAACCGCCTTCGACGATGCGTTGCTTGCGGCGTTGCAGACGGACGAAGATGTAGCCGTTCCAAAGCAGCCAGCCGACCCATCCGGCGAGAGCATCTACCAACGCCTCACAAAGCAGCAGGGCAGCGACGAAGCCGCCAGCAAGTACCTCAACACCCTCGGCATCGCGGGCATCAAGTACCTCGACGGAACGAGCCGCACCGACGGCGAGGGCACGTTCAACTACGTGATCTTCGACGACAGCGCCGTCGAGATTCTCACCACGTTCTACCAAGGCGACCAACCCGCAACCCCCGACCCCGCCAGCCTGCCCAAGCGCCGCACCGCGCTCGAAGTGTGGCAGGCGATGAGCCTCGAAGAGAAGCGGCCGTACCACGAGCAATTCGCCCGCGGCTTCGAGGCGTATCTCTTCGAAGGTAAGGCACCCAACCCCGAACTCAATAGCCTGTTCCGCCGCTTCGCCGATTGGCTCAAGTCGGTCTACAAGTCGATCAAGGCGCTCAACGTCGAGATAAGCCCCGAGCTTCGCGGCGTGTTCGACCGCATGATCGCCACCGAGGACGCCATCAAGGCAGCCGAAGAGCAGCGCGGTTACACGGCGCAGTTCGCCGAGGACGCCGAAGCTCAAGCCCTCGCCAACGAGGCGACGCAGACCGCGATCGAGCAGTTGCAAACCCGCTCCCTGCGCGACATGCGTTGGCTCGACAACGCCCGCGGTCGCCTGCTCAAGCAGATGCAGAAGGACGCCAAGACCAAGCGCAAGGCGGTCGAGGATGAGGTCAAGGCCGAAGTGCGCGCGATGCCGATCTACGCCGCGATGCGGTTCATCCGCTACGGCGAACTGCCCGAGGCCGATCGCACCAACGCGCAGCGCAAGGCGCTCGACGCGACCGCCGGGATGCCGACGAAGCTCGACCTCACCGCGCTCAAGGAGATGTACGGCGAGGGTCCGGCCGCGCCTTGGCGCTATCTCTCGACGGGCAAGACCGGCCTCGCCGCTGCCGAGGGCGTGCATCCCGACATCGTGGCCAAAGTGCTCGGCTTCACCTCGGGCGACCATCTAGTGCGCGAGATCATCGCCGCGCAGCCCGAGGCCGAAGTGGTCGAGGGCATGACCGATCAGCGCGTGCTTGAGCGCTACGGCGACCTCGCCAACCCGGACACGCTCGCCCGCGCCGTCGACGAGGCGATCCACAACGAGGCCCGCGCCCGCTTCGTCGCCACCGAACTCAAGGCGATCAGCAAGGCCACCGGCCCGGTGCGCGCGATGACCAAGGCGGCCAAGGACTTCGCCGAAAGCCTGATCGCCCGCAAGCGCGTGCGCGACATCAAGCCCGCGCAGCACGCCACGGCCGAGACCCGCGCCGCCAAGGCGGCCGAGAAGGCGATGCGCGCCGGCGATACCGTCACGGCCGCCAACGAGAAGCGCAACCAACTCGTGCAGAACTACGCCACCCGCACGGCGTACAACGCCCTTGACGAGATCGACAAGGCGGTCAAGTACCTGCGCAAGTTCGACAAGGAAGGCACCCGCAAGAACCTCGACGCCGACTACCTCGATCAGATCGACCAACTGCTTGAGCGCTTCGACCTGCGCGCCAGCGTCACCAACAAGGCGGCCGAGAAGCGGGCGAACCTGCTGGCGTGGGTCGAGGCGCAGCGCGAGCAAGGCTTCGAACCGGACATCCCGCCCGAGCTTCTCACCGAGGCCGCCCGCAAACCTTACAGGGAACTTACGCTCGAAGAGTTGCGCGGCCTCGTCGACACGGTCAAGCAGATCGAGCACCTCGGCCGACTCAAGCACAAGCTCCTCACGGCCAAGGACCAACGCGAGTTCGAGGCCGCCCGCGACGAGATCGTGGCGAGCATCCAAGACAACGCCAAGAAGTCGCTGCCCGAGCAACGCGCCAGCGACCGCGGCTTCCTCGTCAAGATGTCCTCGCTCTTCCGCTACGCCGCGGCGATCCACCGCAAGTTCTCCTCCCTCGCCCGCGGCTTCGACGGCTACAAGGACGGCGGGCCGGCGTGGGAGTACCTCGTGCGCAACATGAACGAGCGCGGCGACTTCGAGGCCGTCGAGACCGAGAAGGCCACGATGGCCCTCACGAAGTTGCTCATGCCCGTCACCGACAAGGCCAACGGCAAGCTCACGCAGAAGCAGTATTTCCCGAGCATCGGCAAGTCGTTCTCGCGCGAGGAGCGGATCGGCATGCTGCTCAACATGGGCAACGAGACCAACCTCGAACGGCAACTCACCGGCGAGCGTCTCTCCCCCTCGCAGTTGCAGGAAGTGGTGGGCACGCTCACCAAGACCGACGCCGAGTTCGTCAATAGCGTGTGGGCGTTCATCGACTCGTATTGGCCGCAGGTCGCCGAGAAGGAGCGCCGGGTCACTGGCAAGGCGCCTGAGAAGGTCGAGGCCGTGCCGTTCGTCCTCACCCTCAACAACGGCGAGAAGGTCGCCATGCGCGGCGGGTACTACCCGATCGCCTACGACCCGATCCGCTCCGAGCGCAGCAACGCCGACATCAACGCCGAGGTCGCCCGGCAAGTGCAGCAAGGTCTCTATGCCCGCGCACAGACCCGCCGCGGCCACACCAAGGCGCGGACCGAGTCGACCGGCCGCCCGCTGCGCTACGACTTCGGCGAGGTCATCGCCAACCACGTCACGCAGGTCATCCACGACCTCGCTTGGCATGAGTACCTGATCGACGCGAACCGGCTCCTGCGCAGCACCGCCATCGAGCAGGCCGTGCGCGAGCACTACGGCGTCGAGGTGTTGCAGGAGATGAAGGACACGCTACGCGACATCGCCGTCGGCAGCATGGGGACCGAGAAGGGCGCGACCTTCTGGAACCACTTGCGCTACGGCACCACGATCGCCGGCCTCGGGTTCAACGTGTTCAACGCCTTGCAGAACTTGACCGGCATCACGCAGGCGGTGAGCCGCATCGGTAGCAAGTGGGTGTTCAAGGGCGCCGCACATTGGGCCGGCGACGCTGTGCGCTTCGAGTCGTCGGTTGCGCAGATTCACGAGAAAAGCGACTTCATGCGCTTGCGCGCCAAGACGATGCAGCGCGAGATCAACGACATCCGCAACAAGGTCGCCGGCAAGGACTCGAAGCTCGAAGCCGCCTACTTCTACCTGCAAGCCAAGACGCAGCTCGTCGTCGACGTGCCGACGTGGTGGGGTGCCTACGAGAAGGCGATGGCGCAGGACGAGATGACCGAGGACAAGGCCGTGGCCCTTGCCGATCAGGCCGTCATCGACGCCCAAGGCTCAGGGCAGACCAAAGACCTCGCCGGCATCCAGCGGGGCGGGGCGGGCATGAAGCTCTTTACGACGTTCTACTCGTTCTTCAACACGACGTTCAACCTCACCGCCGAGGCCGCCGGCCGCACCGACTTCAAGAAGCCGGGCGAGGTCGCCCTGTTCGCTGCCGACATGGTGCTGCTCTACTCGCTCCCGGCCCTGCTCACGACGCTGCTCAAGGCCGCGCTGATGGGCGATTGGGACGACGAGGACAAGCTCGCCAAGAAGATCGTCGGCGATCAGATCAGTTTCGCAATGGGCACCGTCGTCGGCCTGCGCGAAGCGGCGGCGGGGGTGCAGGCCGCGCTCGGCGTGGGCGAGGGGTTCGGCTACACCGGCCCGGCCTCGGTGCGCTTCTTCTCCGACCTCTACAACTTAGGCAAGCAGGTCCAGCAGGGCGAAGCCGACGAGGCGTTTTGGAAGTCGCTCAACAACACGACGGGCGTGCTCTTCCACTACCCCGCCGGCCAGATCAACCGCACCGCCACCGGCATCGTCGCCCTGTCCGAAGGGCGCACCGAGAACCCGTTGGCGGTCGTCATGGGCGCACCGAGGAACTAGGGGGAGCCGTACCCTTGACCCGCCTGCGCTCCCCGAGAATTCGCACGACTAGAAGAGGACTTTCGCCATCACCGTAGCCGCAGGCGCCGCCAAAGCAGGACCATACACCGGCAACGATGTAACGTCGTCCTTTGCCTTCTCCTTCAAGGTATTCGCCGACGCCGACATTCGCGTCGTCGAGACGGTAATCGCGACCGAAGTCGAGACGGACTTGGTGCTCAACACCAACTACACCGTCACGCGCAACAACGATCAGGACAACAACCCCGGCGGCACGATCACCTACAAAGTGGGCGGCGTCACGACCGCACTGCCGAGCACGCTCAAACTCACCATCGTCGGCGACTTCGACTACGAACAACCGACCGACCTCCCCAACGGCGGGGCGTTCTTCGCCAACATCGTCGAGACCGCCTTCGACCGCGTCACGATGCTCGTGAAGCAGTTGAAGGAGAAAGTCGATCGGGCCGTCACGGTGGACGTGTCGAGCACCACGGACCCGGCCGATCTGCTCAACTCGATCACCGACGCGGTCGCTGCTTCCGAAGCGGCGCAGGCCGCGGCCGAGGCTGCGCTCGATGCCTTCGACGACCGCTACCTCGGCAGCAAGGCGAGCGACCCCACGCTCGACAACGACGGCAACGCGCTCGTGACCGGCGCGCTGTATTACAACACCGCCAGCTACGAGATGCGCGTCTATGGAAACGGCGCATGGCAGTCTGCCGCCGCGTTCTTCAACCCCGTCGCGCAGACATTCAACGGCGGGGCCGCGAGCTACACGCTTTCCCGCGCGCCCGGTTCGGTCAACGCGCTCGTCATCCACGTCGGCGGTGTCGGACAAACCCCCGGCGTCGACTTCACCGTAAGCGGCACGACACTCACCCCGACGACACCGTGGCCCGCCGGGGCTGGCAACGTCGTGGTGCAGAACTTCGGCGGTGCGGTCAACGTTGGTGTAGCCGATGCTGCTGCGGTGAGCTACAACCCCGCAGGCACTGGCGCAGTTGCCACGACCGTACAGACCAAGCTGCGCGAAAGTGTGAGCGTCAAGGATTTTGGTGCGGTGGGGGATGGGGTTACGGATGACACGGCTGTTTTCAGTTCCGCCATCTCTTACTTGGCAGGCATTGGCGGCGGGGTTCTGTATGCCCCTGCGGGAACGTATGTGCTAGTTGATTTGGTAGTAGATAAGCAAAACATTATTATCCAAGGCGCAGACGGCAGCCTTTCGTACTCGGACGGAGATGTCAAAAGCACCGTGCTTACTAGCGGAGTCGGTGCCGTTTTTGTGGTTCGCTTCCCTTACGCATATGGTGCTACAGCAAACAACGCGGCAGACTACAGTGGATTGCGGAATCTCAAAGTTCAGGGTACTT
>JACCDR010451287.1_pt1 | contig 36093 bp, 46 predicted proteins | sample 7446431 | NCBI WGS metagenome assembly JACCDR01 (sample SAMN15323443, study PRJNA562643) | freshwater metagenome | isolation source: river surface water | place: USA:Blue River Watershed | collected 2017-08-17 | reverse complement strand
TCTGCGTTTTGCGGGCTCGGCCCTGCGCTTCGGATGTGCCGTCACTAACTGTTACATCACATCCTCGGCACCATTCTGGCAGCCTGCTTACAGCCATGCGTATATTTGTGATTTCGAGAACATCCCCTATATCCGCCGCCAAAAATAGCGGTTTCTCGTGAGTCCCAAAAACGCGCACGCGCTTAGCGCCGCGGAATTCTAATTCAGTGATAGCGTTCATAAATTTTCCTCAGCGGATGATTTTGCCGGTCAGGGCTTCGCGCTCGATTTCTAGGAAAATTCCCGAGACCTCCGCCCGCTCTTCCGAGGTGACCACACCGTCGGAAATCGCCGCCTCGAAACGCTCGCGACCATATTGCGCGTCGCAGGCCAGCTCCCGGAAAAGCTCATGTACCTCGATCACTGCCGGGCGCGCGCACATAGCGAGGAAGGCGAAGACCCCTTGGCGCTTCGCGGCTGCCTGCGCTTCCGTTTCGAGGACAAAGCCCCACGCGAGCTGTGCCGGGTGGTCGGAATTGAGGGTGTTCATGCGACCTCCTTTTGGGATCCCGTGCTCGCCAGCTTCTCGCCGCCAAGGGTCGTCAGCATGGCTATCACCCGATCCGCTCCGATCACGTCGGCGGCTTGGGCGGCTAGCTCGCGCACGTTGTAAATAGGCGTGCCCGGAAGACGGCCTTCGGAGTGTAAACGTAGGTTGATGGCCTCGCGAATCCACGGGCCTTCTTTTGAGCCAGTCTCTTTTAGTGCTTCATCAATCGGTCCCGTTTCAGATTTAGGTATGTGGCAGCTATATGTCGGCATATTATCTAGTTTCTCCTGTTTCTCTAGAACTAGAGAAACTAAGGTTTGCATGTCGAGTCCCGAAACTAGATTTTTCTATAGTTGGCTACAGTCTCCGCACATCTTCCTCCTGGCTCGCAACTTGAGTCTGATTTTTTTTCCTACGTTAAAGCAAATTACGGAGGAAAACCTGGGCCATACCTCAAAAAACTCATCGAGCGAGACCTCGCTGGTATTACCGAAACGCCCGCCGCCACCTCTGCCACGATAATCGGGGACATGTGCAAAACGCTTCGCCCCGAGATAGAGCAGGAAATTAACGATCACTGTAAGCGTCTCAGATTTAGCCAGCCCCAGCTGCTGGCCCGCATACTTGAATCCCTGTGCGACGAAATGCGAAAGCACACCGATAAGGACCTCGATCAGCGGCCTCTTGTATCCTTAAATCTGCTACCAGATACGCCAGACGATTACGCTCTTCTGAAGCAAGATTACTTCCGCACCATAAGCAAGGGGCTAAAAATCAAGCAGTCCATGACCCCGGGTGAGAAAGTAAGTATCACATTCCCTGAGGCTGTAGAGCTAATGCGCCAGCAGAAGGCGCAGAAATCGTCTCCGCCAGCACTCCCCCCAGCCGAGCAATCCGCCTTCAATTCTACTCTAACGGCGCCGTATATGCACGCCATTGAGCCTCCCATTCAGACTGAAGTTGTTGAGAGACTGCGTGCTCAAGAGGGGAAAACCAGAAAGAAGCCTTATAATGCCTCTCCCACTGCCGATCAAAATCCGCCAGTTGCTCATCCGAAAGCATCGAGAAAATCAGCTGCAAAGCCTTAATCATTTTTCGCTGCTCAGATATGGGTAATCCTCGGCTGTCAATCTGCATGATGTGCCTAAAATCATGATTATTCTGTATATCGCAAATATTTTACACTAGGGTTTATCTCTGATTGATCTGCCGCTAAAAATTCCACCCATCGCCAATCAAAAAACAAACCATGAATCTGAAATTTTCACCGCTCCTGATTTTGCTTGTCCTCTTGGGTTGCGCAGCGGCCCCTATTTCAGAACCACCGGCCTTCGTGCCAGCCGAGTGGGATTCCTATCCAGCAACCGGCACCGCAAAAATAAGCGGACAAGCTTTCTCTAAAACTCGCGGCGGTGACGTGAAGTTTGGGGCCGGATCAACGATCTACTTGTATCGAGCAACCCCATACCTGAAGGAGTTTATCAGACTCCGTCAAGCCGGCTACATCGTAAACCACAATCAGGATGCCCTTTTGGCCATGAACCGCACGGCTATTTCCACCACGGCAGACGGCAGCGGCAACTTCTCCTTTGAGAAAGTGCCCGCCGGCGAATACCTCTTGGAATGTTCAATCACTTGGATGCTTCCAAATGGCGGATCAACAGGCGGAGCGGTTCAAAAATTCATCTCTGTGCAAGAAGGCCAAGATCTGAAAATCATGTTAACGCCATAAGTTGCGCGAATCACCGAACTTACTCAGCACCCGCGCCCCGCTAGATTTGCAACTAATTGCAAATCAGTATCGGAGCCCACTAGGCAAATTTTGCCGCTAGGAAAATAAAGCGATTTCGGACCCCGCTTAACAACTAGGTGTGGAAGGACCCATAAAATGTGCGGCAAGTGGATTGCATATGGATTATTTTTAGGGCGCCGATGACATCCAAATGACATCCAGAAATTCTCTAGAGGGATGATAGGAGCCATTAGGGTCCACCATTTCTCCTCTGGAGAAGGGGCTTTAGAGGTAGGGATTGACGCTGGCGTGGGTTGATTTTGGTCTGTTTTGGGTCTGAATGACAACCAAACAGCAACCAAAAATGACAACCAAACAGCAACCAGTGGACGGGGAAGGGTGGCAACCAAAGCGAGGCGTCATGGTGTGGGACAGGCCAGGCAGGCCTAAGCCATATCTGCTCACCTACAGGGTTGCTGGCGTTAGGAAAACGGTTGCCTTTGAGTCTGCTGGGCAAAGGGCGGCGTTTGGAAAAAACCTTGAGAAAAGAAAGGACAGGCACGGGCAGGACGCTCTCGATGTGGACATGGGGGAATGGCGGCGCTGGCTTGAGTTTAAACGAGTGATTGGGGAGGGTGTGGACGTGATGCAGGTAGCTAGGGAATGGCTGGCCAAGCACGGGCAAAGGCATGGGCGCACACTCGGTGACGCGGTGGCGAAATACTTGTCGATGCGCGAGTCCGAGGGGATTGCGCGGAGTAATTGGAAGCACAAGGACGTTCAGCTCAGGCGTTCGCTTTGCGTTGCCGTTGGGGCTGGAAAGCGGCTTCAGGACGTGAGCACGGATGACGTGAGGGCTTGGCTTTCAGCGCTCACGAATCCAGAGACAGGGCAGCGGATGAGTGAAGTAACAAGGCGGGACTATCGAAAGGCGGCGCACGCATTTTTTGAGAGATGCGTGCTAGAAGAATGGATACAAGTTAACCCATGTGCAAAGATACCTTTACCAAAGGTTGCCGAGGCGGAGATTGCAGTCATCTCGCCAGATGATGCGGCCAAGCTGTTTGCGGCGAATGCCGGTGAGGCGATGATTGGAAGACTGGCGCTTGAGGCGTTCGCTGGTTTTCGCTTCACGTCTGCGGCGAGGGCTCAGATTGAGCATATCAACTTTGAAGAGCGAGGGATCGCGCTGCCGGGTGCGCTGCACAAAAGCGGAAGGAGGAAGTATGTTGAGGGGCATCCTGATAATCTTTGGGTATGGCTGAGGCATGCGCCGCGCGAATGCTGGCAGATGTCAGAACGTGATTACATGCGTGAGAAGTCGCTCGCATTTGTTCGCGCCGGTCTGCGCAATCCAGGCAACGTGCTGCGTAAGAGCTTTTGCTCTTACCATATGATGCTCTTGAATGACGCGGCTAAGACTGCGTTTTTACTCCAGCATGCCAGCCCGCGAATGCTTTACTCTGCGTACTTTGGTGTCGCAAAAAAGCGCGACGCTGAGATTTATTTCTCGATCGTGCCAAAGTAAAAACCCCACCCGGTTTTCGTCGGATGGGGTTAAAAAAAGCCGGAGCTAGGCTCAACGACTTTTGGCGGGAGGGAAGTTGGTAGGTTTTTTCGGTTGGCGAAATAGGCAAGTTAATTTTGCCAGAACTCGCGCGGCTCGGGAATAATGATGGCCTTTTCTCGATTCTCCCAGCGCGTACGGCCTGCCCATCGCTCCATCGAGTCGATCCGCCACGCTCTAGCCTGCTCGCTGCGAATAGCTCGAAGCTCGTCTCGGATTTCGCGGAATGCGTCGCGTTGCTCTTGCATGTAGTCGCGCACTGTGCCGTGCGCATAAATGATGCCCACGATTAGGCCAAAAATGAGCCCAATGGGTACAGCGATCCATGTCTTTGGAGTGATTACACTGCGTGATGCGGTTGCGAATGGGGAGCGACTGTCTGAGCTCATCGGATGCGTTGGGTGGTTTTCGTGACAGCTGAAGAGATGCTGGCCTGCTCGTTTCGGTTGAGGAATGGATCGAGTGAATCGCGCAGTACGCTCGCTTTGTGGGGTGCGTCTCGATCGGCGAAGGCGAGGGCCTTACCAATCGCCGCCGCTGGCACGCTGGCGGGGTTTAATCGAAGGTAGAGGGCGAGGCCGGTCATGAGCGCCGATACGCCGAATCCGGCCCATTTTTGGAGCTGTTCGTTGCGGTACTTATCGGCCAGAGCATTTTCGCGTGTGAAGGCGGCGGCGAGGTCTGCGGTGGCTTTGATCTCGGCGGCGCGGGCGGTCTCGTAGAGGCGGGAGAACTCGGCGGCGGTGGTGCGGGCAGCTGCTCGCTCGCGCTCGGCGGCGGTGCGGATCGCTTCGTTTTCGGATAGAAGGGCGGCTACGCGTTCGCGGAGGCGTGTCTGCTCATCGAGGGGCAATGAGCCGAGGGCTTGATCAAGGAGCTGGGTGGCGGATTGGTTGGACTCGGTAGCGACGGCGACGGGGCGGGACTCGGGAGCGGCGGCAAGAGCCTGGCTGGTTTCGTGCGTGGCTTTTTGCGCCTCTTTTAGGAGGGCGTCACGCTGCTTGGCGGTTTGGCTCTGCGCGGTGGCGTGGGCGCTCGATTCTTTGGCGCTGCGCCAGGTGGCGGGATTCCACCAGCTCTTGCCCGGCGAGGCCGTGCAGCCTGAGAGCAGCACGATTAGCGCGAGTAGGCAGGCAAACATGCCGACGAGCCAAAGCAGAGACCTGATCGCGACAGCGGCACGCCAGAGGTGGCGGCAGGCGCAGCCGAGGTGATAGGCGAACTGTGCGGCGGGAGAGAGCATCACAGAGCTTTCAGGAGGCGGCGAACGATGCGCGTTAGCCGGCGTTCACGCTGGGCAGCGTTCTTTTCGCGGATCGCGGCGTTGCGCACCTCGTCGTTGCGCTGCGTGTTCGTTGGCGCGGCGAGGTCGATGTATGTCTGCGCCTGCGTGATTGCGGCGTTGATTTCTGTGATTGCGGCGTCGAGGTCGCCAAGAATGGCCTTGACGGCGTCGCGTTCGTCCCGGTCGGCTTTGGCTGTCGCTTCATCCGTCGTCATCTCTGCGACCACGTAGTTTTTTAGAACTTGGGTCGGCTGTATGACATAAGTGAAAACCACTTTCTGGGAAGCTGTGGGGGTGGGAATGACTGAAGCTACCAATGGCCGGAAGCGTACAGCCCGGGCGTCGTCGATAACCCGATCACTTAGGAATGGCACTTCGCATTCAACCTGGGTGAGATCGGCGGAAAGATTGGCGTATAGTCCTGCAGGTAAAGTGGCCATTGATTAACCTATTTTAAAAATCGTCATTTCGGTTTGCGCGGTGGTCGAAAACCCATCCACGAAGTAAAACATTTTTATCCGTTGGCCGGCGGTTAGGCTCATGGTCCGCTCATTGAGCGAACTGTTTCGGGCGAAGGGCGAAGCCGCAGACGTCGTGTACCAAGAAAAAGAAGAGTTGTCGCCGACGGTCGGGCCAGCGCCTTGGCCGTAGCTCTTATTGGCTGAAGACGAATCATTCACACGTAGCTTAGTCGCGATGTAGTACTTCCCGTTCTCAGGTACTACGTACTCATTATTCACAGAGTCCCACGCGGACGATTCATCAACATCAACCGTCGTAAAAACAGCTTTGGTAAACGCGCTCTGGGTTAACGTGTTTGAGTTGCTGCCGTTACCGTCGAATGGATATGAGACAACGCAAAGATGTAGTGGTGGCGTTCCTAGCAAAGTTTCAACGCCGGCAGAATTTTTGATGTACGGCTTGTCGTCAGATTTGACGTAAATCCTTACCGCGCCACTTGCTGGACTGGCTGGGGCGGAGCCCTTCAGGACGTCCAAGTATTGAGCGATGTTGACGGTGCGAAACCACGCATCCCACCGAAAACTGTTCATTCCAAGGAGAGCGCCTTCGGTCTGAGGTACTAGCCCGGCGCCGTCTTGTAAGATTGCGTAACTCCCGGCCGGCACGACTAGACGTAGATGGCCGCCACTCGCACCTACCTTGCCATCTGTGCCATCGTGCTCGATGTAGGTGCCAACTGAATTGCTCGTGTTGGAAGAGGTGATACGCCCGCCTGTGGCGATCTGCATACCGGCATCTCCAAGGAGCACGTATTTCAAGGCGCCACCTACGCCGGCATAGCCACGATAGACCACCGCGACGCCTTCATTTACCGGCGAGCCGCCGGTTTCCGCCGTTACGATTTCGGCGAATCCCTCAAAAACGTTGATGGTCCGGCCGGTGAAAGCTGTGCCTATGTATTGGGAAATTCCATACACAGCAGCGCCGCTATCGGACGATCCATAGCGGATCATTTTTCCCTCGACGCCATACATACCGAGGCCACCAGAGGCGGTGTCTTTCGCGCGGCCGATCAGGCCGACAAGATGGCCGGCGCCGCCGGTGGCGTTGCCGTTATTGATTATGTCGGCGAGAAAACCGACGCCTACATTTGCGTTAGTGAAGGCGCTGGAGATGTACTCAAGGTGCAGCGCGAGTGTAACGCCAGAAGCCCCGCTCGTGAGCACACGTTTGATGTAGTTCTTAACCCCGGCATCGGCGAGCGATTCAGTGGGAGCGCCACCGAGCGCGAGTGACGCGAACTGCGGAGCCCCGGAGGAGGAAAGCTCATCAGGCATCCTAGCCGTTAGCCCCGCGAAAATCGTGTACGTTTTCCCGCCGGTGTTGAGGTTTAAGGCGGTGGTGCCTTCTTGGCCTCGCAAAATCGTACTAAAAGAATCCCCCGACTTCGCGGTGACGCGAATAATTTCGGCCTGACCAGCGTGGAACGCGGTGGCGGCGTCGGTGTAGTCGGTCGAGTTGTAGATCGTCGCGTTGAACGGCACGGCTGGGAAGCGAGCGCCGTGCCCGCTCTGCACAGTCAAGCTCGTGGCCGCCGAGTTGATGCCGGCGGTGAGCGTGCTGAGGGCGAAATTCTTGTATGCGTCGAGTGGCATAAATTAGCCGAGCGTTTGCGAGCCCATTGGATAAGCGGCCAAGGCACCGGGCCGTTGAACTATTGGACCGCCGCCGACGATAGATCCCGATATCGAGAACGTGGCAGAGGCGACGCCAGCGAATACGCGGCGCAGACGACGGCGCGGGGTCAGGGAGAAGGTAGTCACAGCCGATCCACTGAAGCTGCGGCGGTTTCTAAGTCTGGCCGCAGCGCTGAAAGCCGTTGCCGACACGCCAGACCATGTGCGGCGCAGGCGGCGGCGAGCCGAGGTTGTGAAGGTAGCGACGGCGGAAGCGGAAAAGGTGCGCCGTCTGCGCATACGTGCAGCAAAGCTGGCCACACTGCTAGCCACCCAGCCGATTGACGGGCCTGAGCCCGCAATCCTGCCAGCCACGGAAAGAGCTGAGGAGGCGATGTAGGCGACCGACCGGCGTAGGCGGCGACGAGGCGCTAACGTGAAATCTCCCGAAGCGGAGGCAGTCCAAGTGCGGCGGAGTCGGAGGCGAGCGGCGAAGCTGACGACGCTTGAGGCCACCCACGACACGGAGGCCCCCGCTGTCGAGATACGGCCCGCGACGGCCATGAGAGAGGAAGCCGTGAAGGTGATGCCACGCCGTAGGCGACGACGTGGAGTGACAGCTAGGACCGAGGAGGATTGCCCACTAAAGATGCGGCGAAAGCGACGGCGCACGGAAAGCGTAAACGATCCGCTCGCAAAGTAGCTCACGCCGAGCGGGAGCAGGGCGGAAATGAGCCGTAGGCGGGCGGAAAGACTCCGTGCGCTCAGGCGTGCCGAAAGACTGGATACGCGCAGCCTCAAGCGAGGGTGAAGCTGAGTGAACCAGGGGTCACCTCGAACACGTCGGGCGTGTTAACCGCGACCGATGCCGAGAGGGCCTTGATAATGCTGATGCAGTTTCCGCCAGTCGCCGCATCCATGATCGCGGCATGTGTGACGGTGCCCCAGTTGCCGGTCGCTGCAGGGAATGTGACGGTGGAAGAGTTGGTGAAAACGCCGTTTGCGGGCGCACCAAAGGTGATGGCTTGGCGTGCGTAGGCGGTGCCAGAGGTGGACACCTCGGTGCCCGTACCGGCTTCGGCATCGGTAACGGCAGTGAAGAGGGCGAGATATACCGCTGCCGGCGAGGTCAGCGAGGTGTTGCGGAAGAGGTGATTGCCGACCGCATTTTCGGCGTAGTTGGAGAGGTCAGACATGGTGGCGGGGGAGTTGAGTTAGCTTCGGGAAATCAGTTGTTCACGGTGTTGACGTCGGCATCTATGAGCAGCGTGCCCACGTAGCTGGAAACGCGGTTGCTCGGGTCGGTGACTTGGACGTCAAAGGGGTAATACCGGCCGGGTATTAGGGTCTCGGTCTCGGCTGGGGTGAGCGCCCATGTGAATGATGCGCCAGACGTGGAGATGGCCGCAGAGCCAGAGAGCGCGGTTGATTTCGTGATGCGTGGCGCCGAGTCGCTGAGTCGATTTTTGAGAGTGAAAACGCAGCTCCATCCCGCGAGGGAAGCGACGGCTGCACCGTTCAGATCAACGATCTGATCGAAGGTGAAGGGGATCGTGTCGCCACGATACGCTTTAAATTGCTGGCTGGCGGACATGGTCGGTTAGTGAGTGCGGCCTCACCCGTGGCCGAGCGTGCCAACTCACCGCCGATGCGCACAGCTAGCCGCTGCACCCTTTTGCACCGTGTCCCAACCCGCGATCAAAGCAGCGTCCAATCAGACGGCTGATAGGTCGATGTCGTGTCTCGGCTCCGCGCCCATATCGGCATAACCGCGGGGCTGTAATAGCCTTCGACCTGCCCGCTCGGGCCGGCTGACGTCGAATAAGAGGTTGGCGGCGTCCAGCCCCAGTGGACGGCGTAATCAATCACCACGTTTGCGCCGGGCGGCAGTTCCGGGCACGAGAAAAGCGCGACCATGTAGTACGATCCAGTGAATGAGCCGCTGTCCTCCTCCTCCTCGACGGTCAAAGAATCCAAAACAGGGAGCGCGAGCTTGTTGGTGGCGACTGAGCCAACGAGGAGATGCACACGCTTTTCTACTTGGCGTTGCGTGCTGTCGGTCGCGCGGATGGTGACGATTTTATTTCCTTCGGTAGGGCAGCTCACCGAAAAGCCGAGCGTGAAATTTTGGCCTTCAGAAAATGCCCGCTCGAGCAATACCTCCTCGGGCGAATTGTTGGTTGTGGCGACGATTTTTACCGATTGAAGGTTGCCGTCAGAATCGGTGACCGATCCCGTGAAATCCACCGAGCCGTTCAGCGAAACCGAGACGTATTCCTTGCCGGCGTCATTGACCGGGGTGGTAAGGTTGATGACTGGTGCGAAAACACGCACGCCGTCGAATTGAAATTCCCGCGCAGTAACATCCGCTAGCGGCCGGACCGCGAGGAAAGACGACGGCTGCAGCTTGAAGAAACATGATTCGGCAGAAAGTGACCGGGCTTTGAAATCGCGATGCCGATAGAGCGGGAGAAGATCGCGACGGATAAACCACACCTCTGCATTGACGGCGTGCGCGAGGGGCTCGGTACCCGCACGGCGACGAAAGGCCGTGACATTGATCAGGTTGGTGCCGGCCGAGACGGACTCGACCACCGAGAAAACTTCGAGGGGGAGGCGATACGTTGGCGAAGTGATAGCGGCCCCAAAAACGATCATAAGAAGGGTGTCGTCTCGCGCTCCGACTTGGTCTGGATTTTCTGCGATTATTTCGCGATCACGTGCTCCAAGGATCTCGACTGAGACCGTGCCGGTAGCATTGGACGCATAGGCCGCATTGAGCCGGCCGCGCAGCGCGTAGTTGCGATGGGAGCCGATCTGCGGGAAGGCCGAGTCGGTTTCGTCGGCCGTGTCGTAGCAGATCGCGCAATCGGTCACGATGTCGCCGGGGCGCTCGGCGAGGACGCCGATAAAAAACTCTTCACCTTCGGCGAGCGGGGGCGGCACCTCGAAGAGCCGCGCGTTCGCGATTTCGGGGACCGTGTTTGCAATCGGGTTTTCGGGGGCGACCGGCTCGACATAGGCCACCGGTGCTAGGGTACGCTCTGACTCGACCCGGATCGTCGCCGGCCCGAGTGGGGAGCGACTGACGGAAAGCACTCGACACACCTGCTCTAGCCGCAGCCCGCCAGGCTCGGGATCAATATCTAGCCGGATGTGCTCACCGGGGCGGATGGTTGATGTGCGCGATTGCCGCGCTGGCACCTGTCCAGAAAGCCCTGGAATCGCCAAGCGCCTCCCGGTCTCGATGGCGTGATTTTTGGCCTGCTCGGCGCGGACGATAAATCGGCTCTCAAGGTCGAGTGAGCGATTGTCACCAATCATGACCCGCGCCCGTGGATCGTCATAACGGACGGAGCGCTCCTTAAAATTATGATCCCGGTCGGTGTAGGAGGCAGTGACTCGCGTGACGATATCGTCCCACGTCTGGGGTTGCCACTTGGCCGGTGAGCTTAGGGCCGCGCTGTCGATCAAAGTGAGGGCTGCGGGGTTGATCGTTTCTGGCCTCGGGAAAAGCCCAGCCTCGCAGAGTCGTGAGCCGAACTCCATGCGCAAAAACCCATCGCATAGACCGAAAATATCGCGAGCGTAGGTCAAGCCGTTCACCTGGCGGTCAAGGTGGGTGGAGATATAGCAATCGGAGTTGCGGGCGTAGGCCGCATCTGCGGCTTGCTGCCACTTCGTCAGCGAGAAATTCGAGGAAGCCAGCCCGCGGCCAAATCGTTCCGAGGTGAAAAGCTCGGCCATGACCGCGAAGGGGTTGGCCTGCCCATCGACCAGATCCGCCGCAGCGCCGGTAATCAGGCTCTGAACCGGCTTGCGGCGCACGCGAAAGCGGATGTTTGGGGCGGAGGTGCGCTCCCGGCCGAAAAGAAAGTTGACCAGAACGGCGTAACAAATTCCCGGATACGCGGGATGACCGTGCCCGAGGTTATTCCCGCCGACGACTAGTGCGGCGTCAGTGGAAGATTGGGTTTCCGTGCCCCAATAAAACCGGATCAAGCCGCGGTCGGGAATCGTGATATTGACTGGGTTGCTCGACGAACTGCGCAGAATCGTGGACGAGTAAACGAGGTCGTCATCGACCTCGATCCCGAACAACTCATCAACTGGGCCAGAGCAGACGACGCAGGCAATGGTGCCGTGGTAGTTGTAAGAGCGAGACGCGGCGCTTCCTCCGCCTTTTGATCCTGAGCTCATTTCTTTGATGGCCTTTCTTGCGGTGCGGGCGTGGCGTATTGGTTGTAAATCGGCGAGATCCACCGCCCGGGGCAGGCGGCCTCACCACAGACAAACGTGACAACCACGCCCTCCTGCGCGGTCGCGACCGAGTTGTCCTCGATCCCTGCGGTGCGCAGTTGGGGCATCATGCTGTTGGAATCGCTTTGCGAACTCATGGAAGGGGGCGGCGAACGGCTTGGATTTTCCCGGCCGCGTCAGCGAGTGGGCTGCGGATGACGCCGAGCGGTCCAGCGACGTGGACGAACTCGTGTTGAGCGGTGGCAACGCCGAGGTGGCGCAAGCCTCGGTCGTCGCAAATGATCAGGGTATCGCCGGGAAGAATAGGCTCTTGCGCTGGATCGACGGCGGTCATCCTGCCAGCGGTTACGGCATCGAATTTTTGCAGGAAGTCAGTGGCGACACGGTTTGTCATCGCGCGGGCGCGGCCTCTCGGCACGTCAACTCTCGCGAGCGCCCCGGTTTCAAAATACACAGCCGCCACGAGGTTGTGACAGCTGACACCGCCGCCCGCGCCTTTGGCCGCTGAGTTTTCGCGGAAGGGAGTGCCCAGCCATGATTCGCACGCAGCCTGCAGCGCAACGATCCGCTCCGGAGAGTTGAACCATGATGCGTTCACTTCTTTCCTCCCTGCGGCGTATTGCGGACCGCGATTAAAGTCGGGTTGCCCGGCGGGGTATAGAGGAAGGCTCCATGGCGGGCGAAGTTGGAGAACTTGCCGGAGCAGCTCGATGGCAGGCCGCTGCATCCCGGCGAGAAATTGACGGTGCCGCTCGGTGCCGGGGTGATGGGAGAAGCGAGCGTCAGACGCACCTGGCCGGCTGCAGGCACCATAGAGTCAAAGATTGTGCGCGAGGCGAACGACGTGCCACTGCCAGACCAAAAGCGGCCGTAGGCGAAATATCCCGCGGACAAGATCGGGAGTGTGCCGCCGGCAAAACTGAGCGATCCAAGCGTCACCTGATTGCCGGAGACTGAGAGGACCGTGCCGGTGAAGGTCCATGCAGATTCACTCAGGCCACAGGGACCGCTGAAAAGCCGCCAGTTGCAGGTCGGCTGGAAGCGCATCGTTGGCAGCGGCAAGCCGAGCTCCTGAAATGGGCTAACGACTTCGCATTCGACGATGGGGCCGCTGAAGCTGGGGCTTGAGACTCGCCCCGTCGCCAGCAGCGTCATCCCGGAAGCCGTGCCATTATTGGACGGCGAGCATTCCAAGAGATCGCACCACAGCGGCACTTCGAGGGAGAACGGCACGAAGAGCCCCAGCGGATTGTCAGTGAACATCCGCGCCTGAAGCGTGAAACGGCAACGGTCGATTTCGAGGTCATCGACAAGCGAGGAATGCTCGAGCGGCCGGGCCAGAAACGTTTCGCCAGAGACGATCAAGTCGCGCTCGTAGCTGGTAAATCGCCAGTAGCGTGTTGTGCTCGGGAAATCCTGACGGAAGCGGAAAAGGTACGCTTTGCGCGGGAGAGCGCCCGAGGTGACGCCAGGTGTCTCGCCGGCGGGGAGGAAATATTCCTGTGGGCACTCGATGAAAGAAATCTCCGCTTCGGCGACTCGATCCGTGAAAAATCGAACAGTTAAATCAGGCCGGGAAAAGCGGGCGAGGATCAGTTGTGTGATGCGCGATTGCCCGGGCTGAAAGACGCCCGGAGGAGTGTCGAGCGTCAGGGTGTTGGCGTTGGTATCGACGGTCTCGATGTGCCTAAGTGCAGAGCCTGCGCCCGGCCGCTCGATGAAGATAAACCTATTGTCGCCGATATTGGCGGCGCGATCTACATTGATCGTGGTGCTGATCGCCGAGCTGGCGGCGGTAAGCGAGACCTCGTCACAGGGCGACTGTATCCAAAAACTCTCTACCATGCCCTGACGCTGAAAAAAGAATGCGATGACCCGCGCGATCTCATCCCACGAGGGCCCGAGGAAGCCCATGCGCTGCACGCGCCGGGAAAGTTGCTGGTAGTAGGTCTCAGCAGGTGCGCGGCCGAAGCCGATTTCCTCGCGCTCAATCTGTACTTGTGCCCCGCCTGCTTGGATCGGCGTTGCCCAATTAGGCAGGAGAGGGAAAATCGACGGCGTACGGCCGGCCACGCTAGGGCCGCTGGCAAAGGAGAGTGGGACAGAGCGCAGCGCCATGTCGGCGGGGCCGGTCTCACGGAATGAAATCCGTGCCGATAGCAGGCGCGGGGTTTCGACTTCGGGCTCTGGTGTCTCTTCAAGGATGCCGAGCATGAGCGGCACCCGCACCGCTTGATTGCTCGGCGTGAACCCGGCCGGCATGTCGGTCTCGTGGATTTCAAAGGCCGAAAAATCGGGCTCAAAAGTCAGCCAGACACCCGTCGGCAGCCAGCAGCCTTGCCCGCTCGTTGAGACGTAAACCTGACCGCTGCCCGTCGCCACGTAAAATTCTCCCTGTGCGTTCGTGTAAACGGAGCCGCCGTCATAGTAGAGCGTCGCGCACGGCCAGAATGGAACCAGCAAGCGGCGGTTGGCCGAGGACTGACGCTGTAGGCCTACGCGAAAACTCGCCGATTCATCGCGATCCAGAAAGAGGCTGAAGCGAAAGCGCACGCGCATCGTGTCAGCGTAGGAGGTACGCGCCTCCGTCTGATTGAGGCCGGCCTCGACGTTGCCGATGGCGGTGAAAACAACCTCGGGAAAGTCCTGCCAGTTAGGCCGGTAGTTGAGGAGGTAAACCTGTTCACCTCTGAAAGTCGTGGCGATCATCAGAATTGGAAGCAGGTTGTGCGGACTGAAATATCACCGACGGAAATGGAGCTGCCGGTGACGTTGCGCAGGCGTACAGCGACGACGTCATCAGCACTGACGTGGCAGCTCGCCAAGACGATGCCGATGGGTAGTTCGTTGAGAAATCCGGCGGAGATTGAGGGGTTGTTCGACGATCTCGCGCCGGGGCATGAGCAGCCAAAAGAGGCGCTGTCATTCGCGCCGATTGTGCCAAAGCTCGCAGTGACGACGCCGGAGGAGATGCGCAGAAGTTTCGCATCTGATCCGCTCGCACCTAGCCGAAGACCGGACTTAACGAAAAGCTCTCCGTCTTGGTTGATGCCTACAGCCTCGGCTCCGTCTGCCTTCTCGAAAATTGCGATGCGGCCGGGAGAGTCGCCGCCCTCGTCACCCGGGCCGCGGATGTGAAGCCGGCCTTTGAGCAGTGCCGGCACTCCGCGCGGGCCGCAGGCGATCCAGCGCTGTGCCTTGATGCCGGGTACCTGGATCGCGTGGCTACGATCAACTTCGACGGTGTTCGCGCGGTAGCTATTGCTCGCCCATGTGGGCTCTGTGCCGGTGAGTGTCGGCGAGGCGACTGCGCCAGAAGCGACATCAGAGAAGTGGCAATCAATCGAAAAAGCCTTCGAGGCCGCTTTGAGCTTGAGCCAGATTTCCTGCACGCTTCCTCCGGCGGGGTTGTTGTAAATAACCTCCTCGACGATACCCGAGAAAAAGGGCGAAGGGGAAAGCGACACCGAGGAGTTGAGACCGTACGGCGACGCGGCAATGAAGGCATTGAGACGATCCCCATCACCGTCGGCCAAGTTGAATGCCTTGAAATGGCATTGCAGGATGACCGGTAGACCGTAGTCGGCAGAAAATACTTTCACCCAGCGCACGCCACCAACTGTGACGGCGACTGTAGTTTTTCCAGCAATACCGATGCCGCCAGCTTGGATCGTCGGAGAAAAGGGCGGGATCGCAGCGGCGTTGGTGGTAAAGTCAGGCCAGTTGGCTTTGTTCGCGCCAGAGACCGAGTAGTTTTCAAAGCACTGCAGATTCGGGCAGCGTACGTCGGGGATAAGTTTGTTGAAACTAAGCGAAGTGTAAGAGGCCGCCCCGAGGTGATTCCACGCAATCCGCAGATTCGAGAGCGTGTGGCTATTCGAGCCGTCGTAGTAGATCAGGTTGTCGATGCTCGCCGTACCGAGGAGGGTGTTGCGCGTGACGTCAATGTAGGTGACATCGCGATCTGAGCAGTTGAGGAAGACGTGAAACTTGCACGGTCCCGAAAGTTGATTCGAATCGAGGCAGAAGTTGCTGGAGTTCTTAATCTCAGCGAGCACCTCGCAATCCTCAACCCGGTTGACGCTCGCGAATGTCCGCACCGTATTGTGGAAGGCCATGCCGCTGAATGCGCCACGGGAGATGTTATTGACGTAATTAAGATCAGTGCAGTCGTAGGTGCCGCTCGTGATGAATCCGAAGGTTGAGCCAAGCACGCCGGCCGAGGCGTAGCCATCGACAATGTTGCTTGATACGAGGACGTATTTTGACCCCTCTGCTATTTCGATTCCGCAGTAAGCCGTTTTAAAAGTCTTGTTATTAACGACAGTGATATTGCGGCCATTGTTGACGGAGATGCCATAGGCAGAGCCGAAAATGATGTTGGACTCGATCAGGGCGTCATCCACACCACCGAAAATTTCAATGCCCATCTCGGCGGCGTTGGCGATGTTGTTACCCGAGATTTCAACCCGTCGCGCGATCAGGGCGTTGTCATAGTCGCCTTTGAGTTTGATGGCGCCCGAGAAGGTTCCGGTTTTCCATGTCGCCCCGAAGGAATTATTCTTGATGGCTACGTTTTGATAGATGTACGTGCCAGCCTTCTCGCCAAAGATGTCGATGAAGGCGCGAGAGAACGAGCAATCTTGGATCGTTAGGCCGTTGATATTCCCAAGGAAACGAACTCCACTGCTTTCGGAGTTTCTGAAAATACAGCGAGCAACGCGGATGCCGGTAAATGCCGTGGCGTTGTTGCGCACAATATCCACGAGACCATATCCAAAAAGTCCCGACCCGGAATTGTCGGTCTTTGCGCCGTCGAAGGTGATGCCCTCAATCGTCACGTTTGAACCAATGACAGATACCTTCGCGCCATCGCTCGGCGCAGAGCTGATGATAACTGCTCCGTCGCCAAGCAGCCTGACGCCAGCTGGCACAGTCAAGGGCGAGGTCGTCAGGTACGTGCCGACCGAGAGTAGCACAGTGCCGCCACCGGCCGTGGATACGTGGTTGATCGCGTTTTGGATCGCGGCACCGTCATTAACGACGCCGGCACCAGTCGCGCCGAAGGCTTTTGCACTGACAGCCAAGCCGGGAAGGTCCGTGAGCGCGATTTGTCTTTCCGCGCCTCCAAAGCCGCCATTGTTGGCGACCAGCGTGGAGTTTGCCGCTAGTGAGGTCGAAACCGGAATCAGTGGTAAAGTTGTGCTCATGAATACCGCCTTGTGCGGGCGTGCGCACGATGGACGTTGGCTCCAAAATCGCCGTTATTGAAAATCATGCGCCGCGTCTCGTCCTCGGAAAAGACGATGTAGGTCGATTGGCTGCTGCTCGGAGAGGCTGACGCAGCCGCCGCGCTCATCGAGGAGCTGGCCGCCAGTCCGCCCGCGGAGTAGCCGCGATGCATGGCCTGCAGGTTGGCTAGGCCAATGCGCCTGACGGCTTCCTGCGGCATCACGTACTCGCCGGCGTGGACTATGCCGGCCGGTTGATACTTTCCACCGGGACCGGTATAGCCGCCGTCGAAGAATCCTCCAGATGCCAAGAGCGCGATGATTGCACCGATGGCTATACTCGCAGCTGCGGCACCGACTACGGCCGCCGATCCGTAGGAAGCGATAGATGTCGCGGCGGCGGCGGGCGCATTGCTCGAAGCGATCTTCTCACCCGCTTTCGCCTGCGCAGTCGCATTAGCCTTTGTGAAAAATATGCCCTTCGCGAAAAGGATCGCTTGCTGCACGCCCATATCGATCAGGCTCTTTAGGATCGTGCTGCCTACGTTAAGCCAGACCTGCCCCCACGTCTGTGTGCGCGTGATTAATCCGTAGATACCGTCCGACACCCCTTGTACTGCCGAGCCAACACCGTCGGTGATGAACCGCGAAATGGATTCGGTGGAGGTGCCCCACTGATTCTCCAGTTCCGCCAAATCGCCGCCAAGCTGCTCGGAGAATGGGCGCGTGCGGTCTTTCTCGGCGCCTACATTTAATTCTGAAAGCTGAGTATCAAGGGACTCGATACGCTGCTGCATGAACTCCCTAAGAGTGGGATCGGAAACAAGCTCTATCTCCGCACTTAGAGCAGCCAGGCGTTTAGAGATTAATGCGCTTTCTTGAGCATAAAGTGGCAAAAGCAACCGTTGCTTTTGTGTAGTTGTTAAAAGCCGATTGTTTTCAATCGATGCCCGCTCGCGCGACTTCTCTGCGAGATCAACAGCCAGCGCCCGGTCCTGACTGGATAGGCTTTTTTGGGCAGCAGCCGCTGCGTCTTTGGAGATTTTATCCTGTAAATCAGCCTCTTCTTTTTTGAGTCTCAGCACCTCATTGGAGGCATTTATTAATTCGAGAGTTTTTTCTGGTCCTGCCGATAATAACTCGGCGGCCCTCTGCTCAGAGTCGGTAATTCTCCATTTCACGTCCTCCAGCTTTTTTGCATCAGATAAAAGCGAAAGCTGTAGCTGCCTGGATTCCTCCAGCGCACGGATCTCCTCCTGCGCTCGCTGGGTCTTTTCACGGGCGACCCTTTCCCTCTCACGATTAAGAAATCGCTGAATTACTTCTCTTGATTCGGCTTCATTCTTTTTTGTCTCCTCATCCCGGAGTCGGCTGTCCTCCGTCGATTCAACAATTGGGACGAGACCTTGGCTTGCTTCAGATTCATCAGACAAAGGAGGTAAATCTCTGCCTCTGTTTAGAAGTTTTGATATGCCACTTAATCTTCCAGCAGATGCGGTAGCAGACATGATATCTGCCTTCAATTTTTCAAAACCAAGACCCATCCTAGCGCTAATGATCGCGAAGTCTGCTCCGGCTACAGCGTATTGCCTCTTGTATGAGGCAGTAGCGGTATTCAAACGATCAATCGTATCAATAGCTCCTTTGGACATCACTTGGTTGGCATCAACCATTGATCGGTTCAGCTCATCGAGGCCCCGCGATGACAGCGCTTCTAAAAGAGGGCGCAGCTGACCCGCTGATTTTCCTAAAAGATCTGAAAGAATTGAGGCGCGTTCACTCTCATTTCCGAATTGTGCCACTGCTCTCGCAATCTGCTCTAGCTGACGCTCAGGAGATAGGCTCGCGAGATAGCTAGCATCTAAACCAACCTTTTCAAAGACCGTCTGCGCCGAAGATGATCCTCTTAAGGCGTCGCCTATAAGGACACTTAACTTTTCAAGAGAAGGGTTTAAGACTTCTACGCTTTGACCTGCATTTCGCAAAACAGCATCAAAGGACTGGTAAGATTTCGTTCCGATGCCGACTCGGTTTGCAGACTTCTGAACATTATCGGCTAAGAGTGCCGCCTCTTTTGCCGCCTGGTTGATAGTTGAAGCGAGAAGAGCAAACGGGCCGGCTGCTCCAGCGAAAGCCCCTATTCTCCCGAGAACTCTTGGGAATGAGTTTAGCGAGTCGAACAGACCACCAAGCGCATTTTGCGCTTTACTGATCCCGGCCAGGTCCGACCGGATTTTCAGCAGAATATCGACTTGTGAGGTTGTGGCCATGTCACTTTTTCAGGATTCGCGATTTGATCGCACGCAGGGTGTCGTCTGGGTCGGGTGGGTTTATTTCGGCGTTCAGCGCATCAACAAATTTCTTAGCCGCTCGCTGGCCTTCCTTCGTTTGCGTGCTCGCGCTGGCGAAGTGGAAGGCGTCAAACATTCGCAGTGTGTGCAGGTGCGTTTTCTTCGTCTTCCGCTGCACGAGTCGCTCAAGCTGCTGCAGTGTGTAGAGGTCGAGCAGCGCATCGAAATCCTTTCCGGTAATCAGGGCTGCATCCGTGAGGAAGTCGGCAAAGGCTTCAGCTCGCTTTCTAGGGGCTGGAGCTCTTGCGCCGTGGCCGCCAGCCGCTTTGTCTGGCTGACGGCCCTCGTAAAATTTAGCTGCTTGAGCTTATCCACTATGGCCAGATGCGATTCATCCGTCAGCGCATCAACCCAGCCTTCCGGCAGAGGCGCACACCCGACCGGTGCTTTGCAGCACGAGTCGAGCAACTTGCCCTCGTCGCCAATAAGGAGGTTAGCCATGTATCCAGATAGCAATACACGGGCGGGCATCTGCCGGGCGAAGACCGCGAGTTTAGTTCCGTCGAGGAGTGTCGCCTCGACGGACTCACCCGCCATGATTGTGCTTAGTGGATTGCTCATCAAACGACGGCGTCAGAGGTAAAAATCAGCGTTCCGAGTTTGTTGCTCTTTAGGTTAAGCGTGACCTCAGAGAACTCTGAGTTGCCGATCTGCACATCGCCGTCGCGGGTGATCGTGCAGGGGAAATCGTTTTCAGATTTCATCGAGACGGTGCCGCTGGCGTCGTCAGGATCGGGGCAATAGAGCGTTGCCTTGCCGGTCACTCGGCCCGCAAGACCGCCACCGAAAATGCGGCTGATGCGTTTCACCTCGCCGGAGTTGAAGGTGAAGGACTCCATCTGCTTGCTGAGCACGGTGCGGACTTCGCGCGAGATGCCTTGTGCGTCGGGATACTCGTACGATTTCTCCTCTTGATCGGCTTTCGAAGTGAGAATCTTCGAGCCGAAGATTTCGACGGGTTCGAAGATGCCGGCCGAAGAGGTACCAATGGTGATCGCCGCGCCGCCGGCGGTGGCGGACACTTTGAAGGTGTCGGCCGTAGGCACGGCGACGACATAGTAAACCGTGCCAGCGGTCAGACCGGTCCAGCCGGTGCCGCTGACAAAAGCGACGGTGCGGCCGACAGTCAGGCCGTGGGTTGTTTTGGTAATCGTGTCGGTGGCTCCAGTGTAACCGGAGACAGAGGCGAGCTTGAGGACGATGAGGGATTTGCCCGAGAAGAGCAGGTTTTTGACATCAAACGGATCGACGGGGAGCGGCATGGCGGTGGTGGGTTAAAGTTACGGGCCAGCGCGGCCCTCACCTCTGCCCCCGCGTGCCAACTCATCGCAGTACAAGCGGCACGTTCACACGCACGACATGCACAAGCTCGCCCTCGTCGCTTTGGCCCTGCAAATAGGGCGATTCATCGAGCGCGATAAATCCGCCCGCTGTGCGAAAGCCTGCGAGCCCTTGGAGAATATCCGGCAAAATCTCCTCACCTGTCTTTCCGATGCCGCCTGATGCGAGCGACACATTCGGCTGCTCAATGAGGACGATACTAACCGCGATGCGCAGCGCGTTCGCGCCGCTGGAGCTGGTCGTTGATAGCATCGACGAGGATGTACTGCGCACCACGATTGCCATGCCTGTGCTGGCCAGCGCGGCGTCTGTGGGGGCGGTGAGATCAACTCCAGCCCTCTCCAGAAATACAGGAATACTGGTAAGGGCAGGCAGACTTTCTAGGCGTGTTTTGATACTTTCACGGAGTGCGATAAGGCTCATTTTCGGAGGGATTTGGACAGTGCTTTCGTTTCTTTGCTGAGTAGGTACTTGAGTGTTTCTGCGGTCTCGGTATCTACAGCGCGTTGCAGTGCGCCGGTGCGGTTGGCCACCTGTGCCATTCCCGGCGCCCGGCTCGTCAATTGCAGGGTGCCGCCGTTTTGCTGTAGCGTCAGGCTCGCGACACCAAGGACGCCGGTTTCTGATTTAGGGTTGGCATTTACCAGCACCTTCTTGCCTGCGATGCTGCGGAATCGCTTGTGTAGCCATGAGGCCGCCATGAAGAACCGCCCGGAATCGCGGACGTTACTTTCCATCGCGACAGCCACCGCTCGCCAGTTAAGCACTTTGTCGCCCGGTTGACGCAGTGTAGTACTCAGGCCAGAGACCGCGCTTCCGCCTGTGCCCCGCTTGCCTCCCGCTGTTCGTTTTCCCCGCTTTGTTTGGCGCACGCCACGGAGTATGATCCGGCCTTTTTCATCTTGAGAAACTGAGGCCACGAGAATCGAAGGCAGCCCGCCCATTAATTTCTGCGCACGCTTCCACGCGCTTTTACTCACCGACCCAATTTCCCGGCCAGATCCCCTCCGCTTTAGGCGGAAATCAAGTGCTTGAGCTGTAGCGAACGCCTCTGTGTCACTAGGTGCAAATTTCTTGAACTCTTGATAAAGGCGGCTGCTGAGAAAGTCGCCTTTCCGCACTAGCACTTCTTGTAGGCTTTTCCCACTAACCCGGATGTAATCGGCAAGAGCGGTATTTAAACGCTCAAGTGCTTGCTGGCCTTCGATGTCGATAGCGATACTCACAACGGTGATGCCGCGCAGGAAAGCTCGATAATGGGGTCAGATTCACTCTGGCGGATTGAGTTAATTTTGTACCTGTAAGCGGCCGATGTTAGGGCCTCGCCCACTTTTGGGTTTACTGCGAAATCTGATCGCAGTGCATGAATGCGGTATTCCCAGTCGGGTCCGGGCGATGCGTCGAAGCTGCGCTCATATGTGCTCGGCAATTCTATCAACACACTGAGCGTGCTGGCCTTGTGTGTTACCTGTACGCCATCGATGTCGATGAGCGCCCGAAATGCGGCTGAGGCGATGTCCATGCTTTGAAATTCCTTTCAGAAAAAAGCCGCCGCCCGGGTTAATCAGGCGGCGGCTCTTAATCATGAGACTAATCCTATTACGTGGTGAGTGCGTCTTTGATCGCCGCGAAGCTTTCCGGGTGGCGGACCTGAATATCCAGATCCTTGAAAGCGCGGAGAACGACGCCACCGTCGTCGGCGGAGGTGTACGGATCGACCTGCAGGTCAAGGACGCCCCATTCACCAATCAGCATCTCAGGGAATACGCCGGCGATGATCGCCGAGCAGACACCCGAGCTGGAGCCTTTGGTGAGGTTGGACGGCACCTGGTTGCTGTAGGCGGCGTTATAACCGAGGAGCGAGCTGGTGTTCTGAGCGATGAAATTACCTTCGACACCCGAGCCCTGGCGGGGGGTGGTCATGAGCTTGGCCAACACCTTCGGGTTCGAGAGATAGGCGATGCTGCCCGTCTCGGCATTGTCGGTCCAAATCTCGGCCAGCAGCGCCACGAGGGAGGCGTACGTCGGGGCGAGACCGTTGGCGCCAAGGGCCACCGAGCCGATGCCAGCGGTATTCAGGATACCAGTGGGCTGGCCGGAAGCGCCGGTGCCGTTGATCGCTGCGCGGTCGATTTCGAGGGCGAGGACATTAAGCAGGTCGTCGCGCACCAGCTGTTCAGCTGAGGGCGTGCCTTGGAGCATCAGGCGACGGGTGATCTGCGAGCGAGCAGCAACCGTCTTCGGGGTCAGGGTGATCTTTTCGAAGGCTTGGTCGCTGTTGGTGACGTTGGCCGACTCAGCGAGCCAGTAGGCAGTCGCTCCGCCGGTCTGGCGGGAGATGTCCACATTGCCCACGAGACCGGACATGATGCGAGCGCCGAGACTGGTGATCGTGAGTTTATTGCGCAGCAGGCTGATGAAGTCGCCAGCCATGAGATTCGTGGCCACATTGACGCCACCTTGCGAAGCAGTGCCGACGTTGAGTTCACGCTTGGCCATCGCTTCCTGCGGCACAAAAAAGCCGCGGGCTTCCTTGCCGAATTGCTTGGCGAGGGCGTCGCTGGCTTCTTTTTCAAGACCGGCCTTCGACCAGTCGTTTTTCACGGCAGCATTGATGGCACGCATCAAGGAGTAGCTGCGCTTCTCCTTCTCGTTCATTCCAAGTTCGCCGCCGTTAGTCGGGGCGAGGTTCTGTTTTTCCAGACGCTTGGCCTGCTCATCGAGCACGAAGGATCGGAAGGAGTCGGCTGAGGTGCCTTCAGAGACGGCCTGTGTGGCCTGATCAGCAAAGCCGAAGCGTTTGCCGATGTTCAGAATTTCAGAGACGCGCTTCTGCTCTTCTTTAATGACAGCTGCGCGGACAGCGGAGAGGTCCGCCACCGAAGCGGGGGCGGTTTGGTTATCGGTGCTGGTGGCGGGCATGGTGTTATCAGGTTTTTCGTTACGATTTTGGTTTTCGCTTCGGCCCACACCGACGGATGCGTCAGCGGGTACGGAGACGAGGGAAATTTCGAGAGGCTGCCAGCGGGTGACGCGCTGGATTACGTCTTTACCGTCTCGCTCTTCTTTGTGCTCTTGGATGCGGTAGCCGACAGAGACGAGGCGGCGGATACCGTCCTTCACATCCTGAAACTCCTGCTCGCCTAGGGCGGAGCGGGAGAAGCGGACGAGAGCACGGGCGATGCGGTCAGCACCGATGTAAGCTTTTTCAACAACGCCGATCTGGCGACCAGTGTCGTGTTCCGAGAGGAGTGCGCCGCCTGCGTTCAGACGTTCGAGGTCAATGGCCTCAGCTTCATGGCTGAGCACTTCGCGAAAGCGGCCGCGGTCAACAGGCGTTTCAGAGCTGAACGCCAGCTCGACGGTGCGTGCGGCCTCGTCGATTTTCTCGCGGGTCAGAGCGTGGGAGCGATAGCTAAGTGTGCTCATTCGGTGGGTTCACCTTGAGGCTCGCGTGCCAACTGCCCTTTTTGTTGCTGCGATTCAGCTGCCAATTTATCGGCGGGATTAATCCGGGGAAAAGTGAGCCCTTTCGCCTTAGCTAGATCGTCGTCTGCAGCCTGATCATTGAGCACCTCGTAAATATCGCCGCCGTTTTCCGTGATGACGGCGCGGCGCGAGGTGAATCCATTCTGGATCGCAAGGGCTGAAGCGTTGATGTCTTTCTCGGGATCAACCCACGGCCAACGGCGGCCGGTGAAGACAGGACGATTTAGGCTTTCGAACTCCGAGATTGGGAACGGCAAACTGTCTGTGAGTAGTGCTTGCTCAAGCCATGCACTGAAAACCGGCTCGCAGAGTGATTCGATTAACCACTGTTGGAGAGATTTGTAATGCTCTCGTGCCTCAAGAAGCCCGGCGCGGATAGAGGAGTAGTTCACTCCCTCTAGGTCGTTCGCGAGGTCGTTATATGGCACACCGAGCGAGGAGGAGATACCGCGAAGGCACGCCTTCACAAATTGCCCGAAAGCGGTGGAAGGATGCTCAGGATTCCAATTCACTAGGTCGATGCCTTCAGGGAGCTGCTCAAAAGTTCCGGGGGAGGCGTCGCTGATCAACTGGCCGTTATCATCTTTTTCCCCTTCGTATTCAGCCCCACCCATCTTTTTAAAGAATCCCATTTTGGAAGCGCCAACACGAGCGGCGACAACTTCGGCAACCTCGTACTCGCCGAGCTGGCGCAGTCGCGAAATTGCTGAAACAAGCCACGGTGTGCCACGGGACTGGCCGGGGCGATCCGGGCGAAATAGGTGGATTATGTCAGAAGCTGGTACGCGCTCTAGGCGGTCGCCGCGATTCGACGGGCCGGAGTCGCCTGGGTGGCGGCTTCGCAGGTAGTAGGCTACCGGCTCGCCGAGTGGGGTAAACTCAATGCCCATACGCACCACGTTGCCGCCGGCAAGTTGCGTCTCGTAGGTGTGATCGAGGTGATCGGCCTCTTGAATCGTGACTGCAAAACGAAAGCTGTTGGTTGCGCCGCGATGCAGGCGGACCAAAACTTCACCGTCGCGGGCTACAGATCGCAGCGCGAGACGCTGAATCTCATTCCATGATTGCTTTCGGCTAAGGGTGCAGTTTTCACGCCGCGCCCATTTGTAAAAGCTGCGCTCAACAAGGCCGCTAGCCTCTTCATCAATGACCCCATCCGCCTCCTCGATCTTGAGTTGTAGCGCAACGCCACCGTGGCCGAGTACATTGTTTTCGAGGAGCGAAAAGTATTTTCGCACGTAGTCGTTATCTCGCTCAAGGGAGCGGCAGCGATTGCGCAGCGTGACTAAGTCGGAGCGCACCTCCGCATCAGCGGATGCGGCCGTAGCAAACCAGTCTGCGACAAGCCGGCCGAACGATGCGCCAGAGTATTGCCGCTTGATGACGACATCACCTTTAGCCGCAGCGTAAACGCGTCGGAAAAACCCGGGTTGCTTTTTCATGACGCGGTGAAACGGACGCCGATGGTTTTCGAGGGTGCGCCAAGCCCGAGCGCGATACGCTCCGCTCGCTCTTCGGCCTTCACTTCGGCGCGGTAAATCTGCTCAAGTCGCTTTAGCTCCATGAGCGGTATCTTGCTGATTTGCTTGCCGCCAATAGTGGCGGAGTCGATTCCATCCACAGCACGGCCCTCAAGCTGCGCCTGAATAAGATCGAGCATTCGGGAGGCGTGGGTATTTGACATAGGCTCTCCCCCATGTCCCCGCGTGCCAACTCAAATAGGTGACCACAGGTGACCAGTTTCCCAAAAGTCTCCATGCACGCACATGTGTAGAAAGTTTCGGAAATCCGGTCACCTGTGGTCACCTAGCGCATCCAACCAGTCGCGAAATTCTGGCGAGAGCGGCGCGGCATGACAGGCTTTGGCCTTGGTGCCGGTTTATCTGATGGGGGCCGCGGCGGCGGGGCTGGCTCCGTCAACTCGGCAAGCGTGGGGTGGCGACGGGGTGTGGGGTCGGTGGATTTTTCGGCCTCAGCTGACGGGAACATATTTTCAGCAATCGCGGCGAAGTTTGGATTCAAAATAGCCATCGCCGCTGTCGCGTAAACGCGCACGTCTAGCGCCTCGTTTCGATCACGCGTCTTTTCCCAGACCTTGATTCGCTGCCCCATGCGGAAACGCATGGAAACTTTTTCAGATACCAGCATCCTAAAATACTCCTCATCGTATCCAGATTCCCTCGACTTAGTGAAATGCATGAAACCAGGGCCAAAATCTTTCAGTTTTAGTCGGCCGTAAATGATTTCTTTGGCGGTGTCGGTGCCCACATTAAACATCGTGATTTGAGCCGTGGGTTTACGTGGTCGTGAAATGAGCGGCATTCCCGGCGAGCTTGATCCCTTCACCGCGTAGATGCGGCGCACTTCTTTGCCTCGGCAAAAATCGTATACGCGCTTAGTGTGAGCTCCTGAGTCAACCGCGCAGGCCGCAACAGATAATGAAGCCCCGCTCTCATGCGTGCGCCGGATCGAGAGCCATTCGTTTAGCTGATTCCATACAGTCGGTTCAGCCGGTGAGCCGTGAAACACCTTGTATTCAATCCCCCACGACTCCTCGCCTATACCCCAGCCCACCAGCTCGCACTCAAGTCGATTGTCTTGCACGTCAACCCCGGCAGTTAGACACAGGACGCCGGCCGGCACCGGATGGATGTACTGTTCCCGACGATTAAACAGCGGGTCACTACTGATCGTTTCGGCCTCATCCTCCCATGTCTCCGCCAGAAAAGTATTGACCCATGTCTTCATCGATTCCCGCCCTGTTGCTTTGGCCTCCAGAAAGCCGGCAACCATTTGATGGAGTCGATTTTTAAAGCCACGCTTGTGCTTGAACGGCGAGTAAAGGCCGCTCAGGTGATAGCCTCTTTTCCCGGTAAACGGTGCTGTGGCCCTCCACTCCCCTGTTCGAATCATAGTCACGCGGTCGGTGTCGGTTAACTGTGCGGCGCAGTCTGGATTTGAGCAGAGGTAGTAGGCCTTTTCTGGTTCGTGGTCAGGCCACTTTATTTGCGACCACGTAAGCACTTGATAGTGACCGCAGCGCGGGCACGGGCAGAACCATTTACGTTGATCGGTCTGTAAAAACTCACTCTCGATTCGTGAGATTCCTTTTATGGTCGGCGTCGATGTTTTTACGATGACCGCATTCCAAAAGCTCTCCGTGCGGCGCTCTGCCAATAAACACGGGTCGCCCTCCGTGCCTGCCGAAATCGGGTAGCGGTCAATCTCGTCAAGTAGCACTACGCGACGCGGGCGGCCTGCAAGGCCGGTCGGGGCATTTGCACCGGCTACGGCGATACTCCCACCTGGGAAGGATTTCATCAGGATCGTGTTACCTGAGTCGCGCGAGCGGGCCTCTTTCACAAGATCGGATAAGCAGGGGGTATCGCGCAGCATCGGTACAAGCCGCTCCTTACTCCATGACTCGGCGAACTCGATGGTTGGTTGAACCACTAGAATCGGGGCCGGGTCTTCCGCGATGAAAAAACCGACGATGTTATTCATCGTCTCAGTTTTCCCGAGCTGACTGGCGAGCATATAGCAGACGCTCTGTACCGAAGAATCAACTACAGCATCCATCATTTCTTTCTGATACGGAGCCATTGCCAGACGAAATTTTCCGGCCTGCGCGGAAGATTCCTTCGAAAGAAACCGGCTAGCCTCAGCCCACTCTGACGGCTTTAGGCGGGGAGGAGGCTTTAAGATTTCAAGCCATGAACCGATTACTGAGGTGAGGGCCTCACGCCCATTCGTTAGTGGAGAGGGAACGGAGGTCATTCAATAAATCATCCTTCTCGGAATCAAGGAGGTTGCTGGCGAGAATCTTGGCCCGCATAGCGACAAATAAATTTTCGCCTGCCTTCTTAATGAGATCGGCAGGGATAAGTGTCTTCCTCGAAATCTCGTTATCCATCGCGATCCTGTCCGCCTGTTCTCTCGCGAGGCGTGCGCGTTCATTAGTGAGATTGAGATCAGCACCGGGCGAGCCACTCTTTTTGCCGGCCAAGGATCGCAGGTGCTCTATGTAATCCTTGCGTACGGCATCAAGGTTAAAGCCGATAACCGGCTCGCGCTTAATAATGCCGCGCTCGATCAACGAAGTGACTGTGCGAGTCGAAACAAAAAGGTGCTCCCCTACATCGCGCGTTTCGATCATTTAGAATTTTAGGCGCATCCCGTTTGACGGCTTAGAGTTTTCCAGCCGGGTTTCGATCCGGCGTTCTAGTTTTCTAAGCCATTCACGCGAACAACCGAGCCGAGCAGCTGCCGCTTTCTGATCCTCTTCCCGTCCGAAACCTAGCGCACTTTTAAGTGCAAAGCCTTCTGGGGAGCTGTTGCCTACATCCAGAAAGATCCGATGAATAAAATCGCCAGCCATCCCGAGAGCCTCCTGCTTAACTCGGGTCTCCAGTGATTCGGTTTCGTCGAATGGATGCACGCGCTTGAATTGCTCATGATTATACCCACATGAAACCGGCTCGCATTATGTTTATTTGGGTTTCTTTAGGCTCAATTCAGTATCAGCCAGCGCGATTTCCAGCGTTGGCGGAGTGCGCGGAATAGTTGGTCGAATCCGCATGTTATTGATTTAAGGAATGGGCGGCCGTGAAGGCGTGGCTCGATATTATTGAGGCGGTCGCCTTGGTGTATGGTGATGACGTAAGAGAGGCCTTTTAGGTGATCTGTGACGCGTATGGTTTTGAGGAGCGTGCCGGGGAGAGGAGGACGTAGGGGTTCGCCGTTAAAGGCTGAGGTGGCCATGCGAGCTCTAGTTCTCCCAGCGGCGAGATTCACGCGGGCGCGTTCATGGCTTCCGTAAATTCTCATGCGATTCGGATATCATATTGTTAGAAGTATCTCGATGATTTTCAGAGTCCACATGAGCGCGGCATCGCCGGTTGGCGAAAAACGAACCGACGGAGCGTTTGGTTGCTCAAGTGGTCATCGGAGCTCGGTCGCGAGTTCCTGGCGTGGCGTTTCCTCCCGAGTCCAAAAGAAAGAAGAGAGAGTCGGAGCATGGAACGATGCGGGCTTTGAGGTCACATTCGGAATCAAAGCCCGAGCGTTAAAGGCTTTGCGTCAGGTTGCTCGCGTGGTTTTGTTCGCACTTGTCGACGCCGGTCGGCGAATCATGGGCCTTACGCCACACTTTCCTAACCAGGCGCTAGAGCCAACGACCACAGCTGTCACGATCCGTGCTGACGCACGGCTCGCGCCAGCCGCGGTCGTGGCTCATCTTTAACGTTGGACGGACCACCGGCGGCGTCCATCTTCGACGCGTCCTGCTCCGCCTTTTTCTTGGCCCGCCATGCTTGCCGGGCCTTGTTTTTTTTCTTTTGGTTTTTCGCGAGCCAAGCGCGGCCTTTTGGCGACGCGGCCCACGCCGCCTTTGCGGCTTTTCGCCGTTCCGCGCGCTCGGCGGGAGTCAGCACCGCACCGGCCACTCCCTCACCTATCCGAGCGCGATGCTCAGCAGTGAGGCGACGGCCCGTCATGGCCTTGCTGATTTTGGCCCGCGTTGAGGCGGGCAGTTTCTTGGTTTTTCGCTTTTTCATTCGGCGCGAAAGGCAACGATCTCGGAGGCTTCTTTTTCGGCGATGGCTGGGGTCATGGTGATGACCGCGCGGCGGGCAAGTACGGTGCTCTTTTCAGGATCGGTCATGGTCCAAACATTGGCCTTGCGGCTGAATTTCACGTTGGCGAAGCGGGTGGAGAGGGCGGCGCGGATTTCGGAGGAGTTCATTTTGTTTTTGGTTTCTCGGGCGGGATCGCCCTTCGATGCGATAAACTTACTTTGTCTTGATTCCAATGCAAGCCCTTTCTGATTATTTTTTCGGAGTCGAATTCCAGCCGTCCAACCAGTCGAGAGAGCCAACGCCTACGGCGCGGCTCCTCCTCGGTCGTTCTGTGGCCCCGTGGCTTTCTTGGTTTTCCAACGCGCAAGAGCAGCAGATTTAGCAGCTGCGCTGCGGTCTTTCTTCTTCGTGCCTTTCCATCGGGCTTTGCCGCCCTTCGCCTGATTGGCGCTAGGCTCGTCCCATTCATGGCCGCATTTTGGGCAGCGGTGTTTCATGAGATTTTCCCCATGTCTGCCGGTTTGATGTTCGCGATGGATTCCCGAACGTCCTTCAGGATTCCGCGGTCAGTGTGCCACCCCATTTCGGTCAGCACTTCATCGACGCACATGAGAGTTGTTACCGCGTCCAGCAGCTTGTCGCGTAGATGCCCGTTTCCGATTCTCAGCGCGTCGGCTTCGCGCTCCCACTTTTCAGCGGCGAGCCGCGCTTGCACCTCGCCTTCACCGCGCTGCTTTGCGATCCACTCCCAGTCTGTTTGCGAGATCATCGCGCCACCTCCTCGACACGAGCGCGAAGCTTTCCGCCCCACATCGAGAAGTGGTTGCCGTCCCACGTTTCCGCAGGTCCGCCGAAGACGCGCACCACAGCCTCTTCTTGAGTAGCAGCCGTCACGGGCAGCGAGTGGCCGCGACCATAGCGGCGGAGGTTTCCGTTCAGATATTCGATCACGAAGCGAGATGAAGTTTTCACAGTGTTTGTTGTATGCGAGCTAGCAAGCATTGCAAGAATTATTTTCGTGAGTCTGAGAGAGGCCACAGAACAAGCGATTAGAGCCAACGGCTATCGCCGTGGCTCATCTTTAACGTTCGACCGAGAGGCATACTTGCGGCAGAGCGCCATGTGGTTTTCGCGGGCATCTCCCGCGGTATTCGCCCCCATGAAGTCCACTTCGCTGCCGTCGATTGTCGGCAGTCCGCAGCCACACTCGCAGGCTTTGCCAGCCCTGAAGACCATCGTTTCGTATTTGCGACCGTAGCCGATTTCCTCGCCCGGCCAGTTCTCTTTCAGCCACTCCGCTTCGGTCTTCTCGCTCGCGCCGCTGTGTCGCGGATGCACGTATTCGCCCACGGTCGAGACGAGCCACGGGCCGACTTTTGTTGCCATGTGGAAGCGGCACCAGCGACCGCAGCAGAAGTGCGCGGCGCTGCCATACCATTCCCACGAAGAGGGGTCGAACCAGACGCCAGAGCGCAACGTCTCTGCCGGTCCGTCCTCGGTCGATTGTTTCTTTCGTTTGCTCATGTTGATTGGTTTTTCGCGGCAGAGCCGTGGCTCATCTTGGTGTTAGCGAAAGAATGCTTCGGTAATGTAGAGGTCATCGGAAAATCGTCCGCGCCGGTAGCGCACGGGCACTTGTTGGCCGGTCGTCACCGTGTCGTAGGTGTGTTCCGACACGCTCACGCTGTCAGCCAAGCGGCCCATTCGCATTTTGACCGCCCAGCTTTCGGGGTGATAAATTACCTGCGTCCATCCGCCGCCCTTCCCGTCGCTGTGGTGGATGGTCTGCACCCATGCGGCGGTGTATTTGCGTCCGCACACTTCGGCGGTGCCGTCACGGTCCGAGATAAGCCACGAATCCGCCGCGACGAAGATTCCCCAGCACGCGAGCCATAACAGCACGGCGACGATGGCTGCCATCAGAAGCGCCATCAGCTTTTCGAGCCAGTCCCCATTTCGGAGTGAGTCTAAAAATTCGGAGATCATAAAAAGAAGACGCTAACCAGGCGCTAGAGCCAACGCTCACAGTCGCCCGTTTTTCGTATGTTTGTTCTACGCTCATGGCTTTTATTTTTGTTCGGGTGAGCGCGGCTCACCGCCGTCGTTCGCCCGAAGACGCTTGATGCGTTCGAGCACTTTTGCGCGTTGCTGTTCTTCATTTGATTCCCACCACGATTCACGGCCTGTCTGGATTCCCACGGCCTTTGCCAGAGTTTCCAGCCATTCGTGCGCGTCGATGGCTTCGGACATGAGTTTTGAAGATAGATCGTCTCGTTCCCTTCGAGCCGTGACCATGGCGTCCATGTAGTCGCGGCACGTATAGGTCGAACCAGAGCCATCAGAGCCAACGGCCACAGTCGCATGCTTCGATTGAGTTGTGAGGTGTTTCATAGTTTCAGAGTGTCTTTGAGTCTTTTCCCAGTGGCCCCGGCTCACTGGCATTGTTAGGCAAAAAGAGCCTCGTCGGCGAAAGCCAGCAGGGTGCGAAGATCGGCCTCATCGACTTCGACTTTTTGTCCCTTCACCGCCGTCGCTGCGATTTTGCGAAGGCGTTTGAGCATGGGCCCGTGGTCTTTTTCGAGTATCGACAGTGCGATCATGGGGCGCTGCGTTGCGATAGCTTCGTCTATTTGCGCGAAGATGGTTTCACGTTCGGCCTTTTGCGCCGCCGAAGCAGCGCGGAGTTCTTTCAGTTTTTGATTATGTGTTTTCATGCGGAAAGTTTTGTGAGCCTAACCAGACGCCATTGCCAACGTCCCTACGGCTTCGCCTCCGGGCCGTGGCAAGTCTTGGTGTTCGGCAATAGTAGCATCGCTTGGATGTATTCGTTTGCCGCCGGTGAAAAAAGCACACCACCCATTGGGCGGAATCCGCCCTGCATCGTGGAGTTCACCTTGTTCTGCAATTCCACCATCGAGTATCCGTGGATGATTAAATAATACGGAGCCGAACCAGAAGCTACAGCACAACGAGCCTGACTTGGCTCCGGCTGAACCTTTAAGTAATCTTTAATAGTTGGGGTGTTCATAGAGTTATTTCTCGGCTCGCGGCTCATGCGAGCCGGTCTTCAAAGAAAGCTCGGCAGGAAGTTTTACCGGTCCCCACATGCGGAATGAGCGGCCAGCGAAGTGCGCTGCATCGAATCCGCTGGTTGGCGTCTCCTCCTCGAAATACACGCGCACGCTAGCACCGTGTTTAACGTGGCACGATATTCTGACCGCACACATTACCGGCCGATTGAAGTTCAGCCCGTCGAACCACCAGTAGCTTTCGGCCAGCGGGCGATCGACTGATTCGGCGGCCTCATGGACTGTCGGGAGCCGGTCGCGCAGAACAAATCGCCAAGTATTGGGAATGAAGCGAGGAAAGCGCGTTTCTCCACCCGTCCTCCAAGCGCACACGTAGTATTCAACTTTCCATGCATCAGTTCCGTCGGCGTTAACCGTGACATGGTAGGCGTGTATTATCACACCGAGGCCGCGCCTTTTCTCTTTGTAGGTTCCGTGACCCTTCGGGATCGGCCATGGCGCAATTGTTTTTGCGAATTCCGCAGCCTCAGCCAAAGCGTCACACCACTCGTCAGCGTCGAGATCGTATGCGTCTCGTGGCAGACCTAGACAGCCACCACAGCCAACGCGAAAAACGTCTTTCTCATTTTCACCGCTCATGTCTTTAGTTTTTTGACCCATTTCTCGAACGCCTCGCGGTGGGAAATTCCCTTGGCAATGCACCACGCTTTGAAGCGGAAGATTGCTGAGGGGTGGGCCTTGATTGTGACGGCTTCGGGTTTGTCTTTTGGTTTTAGCGGGGGCCTTCCGGCCCCCTTGCGTTTTCCTCCGGCGGTCATTTCAGCGTGTGCGAGCGGCCAGCCAGCGGACGGCCCCGGCGTAGGTTTTGAAGGTCTTGCTCGCAGTAAACGTCAGCGCCGTGAACGTGCCGTCGCTGTTTTTGAAGACGCCGCGAGAAAGCGATTCGTTGTTGCCGAGGTCGATTTGAGTGGTGGTGGAGTTCATGCCAAACACCATGACGGCGTTTTGATTGTTTGCAAGCATTATTTCAAAATTTCCGCGGGCTCAATCAGAGACTCGCACTCGAACGCGATAATCGCGGGCGGTGCCATGAATGAAATTCGCCCATTGCGTGGCGCGGTCCGGCGAAGGCACGTCTCGCATCCCTCGCGCCAATAAATCACGCCGCCTTCCTCGCTGCTCACGCCGTCGCATCTGGCGATGTCTTGGTTTAGGCGGCTCATGATTTATCCGGCCCTTCGCCATCCACCAGCGTGAGCGGCTCGACGGCGGTGATGTAGGGGTATGACTGGAGCCAGAAGCCTACGACCTTGTTGCCCTCGGTCGTCACGCGGTAGCGTTGGCCCTCCTTGAGTTTTGCGTAGAGCTCGTCGGCGTTCCATAGCCCAAGTAAGATGCCGTTATCGACCTCGAATACGCCTTTATCGGTGCCGACCATGTAGTGACTGCTCTGGCTTTTTTTTCCGCCCGAGTAGTCCACGTAGAGGCGCGTGACGGTGATTTCTTCGGAGCGTGTGGGGCCGAAGCTGCCCGCGCCTTTCGCGATTCGGTAGCTGATAGGGAAGAGTGTCGCCAGCACTAGGCCGACGATCACAATGGCGATCATTATTTCCACGATGGAGAAGGCGGATTTTTTGGTTTTTGTATTCATGATGTTATTACGGAGCTGAACCATTTGCTGAGCCCCTTGTGATTGGCTCGCAGCGGTTCCTTTTTTCGCCGGGGAAAGTTGTTGCCGGTAGGCCTTGAATTTATCGCGGACCGCAATCGCTTCGGGTGTCTGTGCACGCGGGCCGTCGATAAGTTTCGCCAGTTCTATCGGCTTTGTGTTGCGCGGTATGCCTGCTGCTCGCTCCAGCGCCCGCAAAACGCCGGTGCTCGAAGCGCCGAAGCTTAGTCCAATCACGCGGTACGAAAGGCCTTGCTCGCGCATCTGCTTCATTTTCGCCAAGTGGGAGTTCGTGTATCGGAGATTCATTTTTTTGAGTTCAGCCAGCGCAGTACGAGCTGGTGGGTTTTTCGGCCGTAGCGTGCTTCACAACGCGGGTATATTTTCCGGTCGCGGATCGCCGCTCTCAGTTGATCGACCGAATCGACTCCAATCGACCAGCAGACCCGCGTGACGTGGTGAGGAAGGCCGTCAAACCAGAGCGGGGTCATGATTTTGCCAACCTCCTGAGTGTTGCGGTTGCTCGATCTAGCCGGAGAGCGGCTTCGCCTGTGCCGTGATTGCGGCCTTTGGCTTGGATCAAGTTAATGAAGTGCCAGTCCCGGTCATCGGTTGACGATTGAATTTCAGTCAATCCCGACGACGTGAACTGCGCGGGGATTTCGCTCGGGCGATGCAGGAAAATGATTCTGTTGGCGTCCTGCTCGATTGCGCCTGATCCGCGCAGATCAGATAAACGTGGCTCACGATCCTCTCTCTCGCTCTCACGGTTGAGCTGGGAGAGCAGCATAATGACAATCCCCTCCCGCACTGCAAAACGCTTCAGCGCACATGTGACGCTTCCAATCGCTGATGCTTCATTCACCCCGCGCCCACCGGCAGCGCCTTGGCAGTCGGCAATTAATTGAAGGTAGTCGATGACCCAGAGGCGCAGGCCGTGTCGCGCCTTGAATGCACGCGCCCGGCCAATCATTTCGGAAAGCCATTCGTCCTCATGACAAACCGCGAAGGGCTTCACCTCTGCGAGCGTGTCAAAGCCGGCCAAAAGATCGGCCGCGTCTTTGTGGTGCAATCCCACTAGATTTTTTCGTGAGCGTATTCCCGTGATGTTTGCGGCCAGGTTGATCGCCAGCTCCGTGTCGGTCACTTCAAGCGATGTTAAAAGCGTCGGATAGCCATGCATCGCCGCGTAAATCGCCTGCATTCGCGCGAGCGTGGACTTCCCAACACTAGGCCGGGCGGCAACCACTACCAACTCGCCCAGGTCCATCGGCTGAAACTCCGTGTCAAAGCTCGGCCATGCCCATGGGATCGAGATGGTTTTCTCGCTCCGCTCGGCCTCGGGCTTCATTTTTTCCGCTGTGATTTCCTTGGCTTCAAGAACCACAGATTTCCACGGGCGAGCTTGCGCACGGCCTTGAACGACTTCGGTCAATCTTTCGATGTCACGCCCCAGCCATTGCCCGACGTTTTCGCCGGAGTAGGTTTTTGCCCGTTCGATAACGCGAGATGCCGCGGCAATCACGCTGCGAAGTTGATGGAGCTCAACCACGCGATTCACGAAGTACGGCAACTGAGCATCGGTCGGCAGCGTGCGCGAGACTTGCGCGAGGTACGCAAAGCCCCCGACGGATTCGATTTTCTTAGTGGCGGCCAGCTCCTCTGCGACGACGTCCAGATCTAGGCTTCGCCCCTGCGCGTGGAGACCCTGCATGGTCTCGAAAATCACGCGATTGGGCTGCAGCGCGAAACAGGCACTTGTCAGGCCAGAGGTTGAGCAGACGGTGAGTGCATTTCTGCCGTCGAGAAAACAGCACGAAAGCACGTAGATTTCGGCTTCTTGGCTAACGAGGTTTTCAGTGGTCATATTGCGACCTTGGACCAGTCCTTGGCTGG
>JACCDR011127959.1_pt1 | contig 36109 bp, 46 predicted proteins | sample 7446431 | NCBI WGS metagenome assembly JACCDR01 (sample SAMN15323443, study PRJNA562643) | freshwater metagenome | isolation source: river surface water | place: USA:Blue River Watershed | collected 2017-08-17 | reverse complement strand
GTGGTTGGTCGGTGAGCCGGTCCATCCGAGCAATGGCCGGTACATGCCCCCCTCCATGAACCCCACACGACGATTGCAGGCATAGCAGTAGACGAATCCATTGGTCTGAACCATCGCACTGGGGTCTTTGTCGTCGTGTGCGGGACACACAAGATACTGTCGTTGGCCCCTGGTGATGAGCGAAACGGTAAGGGGTTCGCCGAGTTTGGGGGAGTACATGCCAGGAGGGGGCACAATCCCGTCTTTGGCAAGGGCATCGAGCAAGAGCTTGAGAAAGTCAGGGACATCGCTGGGGAACAGGTAGTGGGTTCCATAGCGGGGAGATTCTGGGGTAAGGTCACGAACGAAGAAGCCCATGGTGCGAATGTCGCGGACGGAGCGGGAATAAGCGGGGAACATCTGGCCAAACAGGTAGCGCAGAACGACCTGCACACTGGAGAAAGGAAATTGGGCGTAGTAGGTGGGGGTGCGTTCCAGATAGCGACAGTTTTGGAACGACTGTTTGGCGTGGAGAACAATGTCCTGCATGATGAACAGGGCAATTTCTTGAAGACGGGGGGCCATGGTGCGAAGGAAAGCGAGTTCTTCACGAAAAGTGGCAGAATTCCAGCCCTTCCTATTGACCCGCACACGCGCTGGGATTAGGTCATTGGGCATAAGACCTCGTTTCGCCAGGATAGAAGCGTTGTCTGGGGCCCCAAGTGATAGAGACACTTGGGGTTCCGTCTTTTTGCGACATGCTCCTGTGTAGCCCCCATGAGGCTACTTGTGCAAGCGAGGCTGAGCATGATTCTTGTGTATGTGCGTGACCTGCCGGATGTGGAGGTCGGGGATGGTCGGGATGTGGTGTTGCTTGCGGTGGCAGGATGCGCGGAAGCGTTCCTGGCAACGTGGGGGCGCGAGTGGGCGGACTGGGAACTGGACGGACCCCCGATGGAACCCTGGCCTGTGGGTTTGGAAGGAGCGGGAGGATGGGCAGGGGGAGGGCGAATGGAAGCGTCCAGAGATGCGTGCCCTAATCACCCTGGACCGGCTGAGCTATGAGGAGGGCGATCTAAATGGATAACACAGGAGCAAGGGTGGTAAACCCAATGGTAAACCTTGATCACGCCCATGAAATGCAGGCAATCCTTATGCAATTGGGCCGTGTCCAGCGGTTGACGGAGGATCGGGACGGCAACACAGAGAGTGTGGCGGCACATTCTGTTGCGCTTGCGTTCTTTGTCCACGAGGCGGCTGGTAGAGAAAAAGCCCATGCTTGCGCCACGGGGAAAGTACTGATGTTGGACGCGTTCAAGTTGCTGGTTTTTGCGCTGGTGCATGACCTCCCAGAAGCGGACACGGGCGATATGCCTACGCTGGTGCCTCTCACGGATGAGCAACGCAAAGAGAAAGCAGAGAAAGAAGCGGTAGCGATTGAGCGTTTCCGGCGTGAAACCTTCCCATGGCTTGCAAGGTGGATCGACCTTTACGAGTTGCGGGAGTGCGCTGAGAGTCGGTTCGTGAGTGCTTGCGACAAGATGATCCCCATGCTGACCTATGAGCGGAATGGGTGTGCTGTCGCCAAACGATTCTACGATTATCCGGCCTTTGAGGAGACTATGTGGAAACGCCAGGAGTTAGCCGAGCTTCTTTACCCTGAGTTTCCGGCTCTGATGGCGACGAGGCGAGCCTTGACACAACGAGCTTTGGATGCGTGGAACCGGTCTGACGACAAAGAGCACTCTGCGGAGAGCCTGTCCTGGGTATCGACCCAGCAAGCCGTCATCGAGCCTGGCACCCCACCGGCCAAAGCCATCGACGAGCGCGTAGCCGAGTTGGAAACCGAGGTAGCGGCGCTGAGGAAGCAGGTGGATGGCATCCTGTGGGCGCGTGCGAATCCGATGAACCTGTATTGATCGTAGAGGTGTGGCGTGGCGTGGAAAACGGCAGCAATGGAACCCCCGATGGATGGGGTGTGGGTTCTCGGGGCATGGCGTGGCGAGACGGAGTTCTGGGACGCTTGTTTTGTCCGGGATGGGGTGTGGTATTGTGAGGGCTTCGAGAACCGGCACTTGCTGGTCAAGATGCCCAATGCGCCGCACTTGTGGACCGATCTGGATCCGGGCTGGAAGCCACTGGGAGAAAGCCAGTGAGAGAGCGTGGTCATTGGCTACTTGTGGCTGGCGAGCAAATAGTTCCGCAGGGGGCCGGTTGTCCCCAAGGAGGTCAAATGAATCAGTGTAACGGCGGGTATTTCGGGTTCTTGGCGTGGCTGCTGGGCTTCTCGGCGACGGGCGCCCTTGAGGGGGAGTGCCTGACAGGGTAGTGGAGGACATTGGTTCTCCGTGAGGTTCGTACCCGGTGATGTTGGAGCGTCACCGGGTTTTTCTTTTTGGGGCTACCTGTAGCCGGGAGTTCCCAATGAAGTTCTATCAGCTATCAGGGCCTGCTCAGGCCATTCAGTACACGGGCACGGTTGAAAGTGCCGAAGCAATCCTGGCGTTTCTCAAGGTGGAGGGGAGTGCGCAGTCATCCCAAGGGGTGTTGGAGGTGGATGGGGTGAGGGTTGAGCAACCCGGTCCACTTCACATCGACGAGATGATTATCCCGGTCGGATCCTGGGTCGTGCTGTATGCCAACGCCTTCCCACCGGAGGCGATTGTCTGCTCTGAGTCGGCTTTCCAAGACATGTTCAAGGAAATCCCGACCCAGATGATCCACGAAAGCTCCTGGCAGGCGTTTGCAGATGCGGGTCTTTTCTGGTGGGTCAATCGCGCATTGCATCTGTTTGGATGGGCGCTTTGCCGGGAGGTTCGCCCGGACGGGGCCATCACAGCGGTCTATCCGGCCCGGTGCAAGTTCCGTGGGTTCGATACCCAAACGGAGTCTGAGGGCTTCACGAAGCTCACCCACCACTTGAACCAGCGGATGCCTGAGCTTCTGGAAGACGTGAAAGACTGATGCCGTCTGGCTGAGGTCGGGTTACTTCAAGGCACCCCCGCTCTGGCTCTCTGGGAAGAGAGAACAGAACCGAGCCGGGGTGCCGAGGCCCAAACCGATACCTTGCCTTGAAGTCTCTCTCTTGAAAAAGGGAGGGACTTTTTTATTTTATGCCCGGATACTAAATCTTGCGGGTAACGGACCCTCTGTTAGAGTTTTCGTGTCAGCGCGGATGCCTGACGGGAGAAGGCCATGACAGAGCGGCAAAAGATGGTGTTGAGCCTGATGGTAGCGGGCTTTTCGGACGAAGAGGTACCTGGGGTATCGGGGTATTCCCGAGCCGATACGGGGCGTCTGCTGAAGGAATTGCGAGAGCTTGGGCTTGTGGCGGGGGATGACATCCTGGGCTGGCAAGTGACCCCAGCCGGACAAGCAACCATGAGCGCCCCTCCGGCCATGCGTGGGAGCCTGGTGTGGTGGAGCTTTGACACTCTGGCAATCAGCCCCGCACAGGCCCAGGAACGGCTTGGCGTGCGTATCCGGGGTGTCCGGTCGGATGTGGCGCTGCGACGCGCCTGTAAGGCGTATGGGCTGGCTGAGTATGTGGCTGGCGAGGTGGTGCTGTACCAGTCCGGGCAGGTCGTGGACCGGCTCCGGTACAGTGCGGGGGAATGGACCCAGCCGGGGGAGTCTGAGCAAGCCGCTGCGTTTCGTGCGCTGGCTCAGCCCTTCCTGACGCAGCTCGATGGGCGGGCCTTGCGGGAGCGGTTCCTGTTTCCGGCCCTGGAAGCCTTGCAGGCGGTTCCGTTGCGTGAGGGGCTGTACTTTGTGCGGGAGTGCCATCAAGCGGGCCTGACGGCGCTCCAGAAGCAGCTTGCGGGGGCAGGTGGGGGGCTGGTGGCCATCCCGGTTGGGCAAGAGGCACAGGCGCCGATCCGGGAAGCCATCGACCGGGAAGCTGAGCGTCGGGTTGGGATGCTGAAGACGCGGCTCAGTGCGCTTTCCCAGCGCAAGCGCGTGACCCGTGTGCATGCCGTTTCGTGGTCGCGTGCGGTGGCTGAAACCCGGGCATGGTTGTCCGGGTATGGGCGGGAAACCGCAATCACCTCTGTTACCCAAGAAGGGGAGGCGTTCTTTGCAAGCAAGATCCAACCGAAGGTGCCCCGTCGTGCCCGCCGGACCCGAGCCAGCGGAAATCCAAAGTCTTCTGCTCAACCTGAGCCCGCTGTCGGGACTGGAGTGGGAGCCATTGCAGATGCGCATGAGCGCCCTGGCCAGCGCCCTGCAAGGCAACGACAGCGTGACCCGAGCGGACTTGACGCGCCTTCGGACCTGGGCAACCAGATGGACCTCTTTACCCGAGCAAGTTCGGGACTTCTACCGGGCCGAACTCCCAGCCCCATGGGCGGGGACTGCACTCTATAAGCTCTTAGAAACCCAAGAACCCATCCTGGGCAAGCTGCGCGGGGACATTGAACGCGCATGGTTGGACCGGTATGGAGAACCCCCGAAGTATTCCCTTAGCAATCGGAGATAGAATGCTCGTTGACTTGATCGCACCCCAGATCCAAGCTGCGAATGACCGGATCACCAAACTGGAACGGGCGTGCGCCATGATGCCCACCCCGGACCTGCAAGCCCAGCTCGCACAGGCACGCACCCACCTTGCTCGCCTGGAAGCCAGCCGGGAAATGGTGGCGCCACCCCCGACCCAGGAAGACCACGCAGAGGCATGGGCCTTTGTCCTGCAATATGGCACCGTGCTTGCGAATCTGACCCGGCGCCATGCGGTCTACATGCCGCCTGAGGACTTCCTCCAAGAGCTGAAACTGCGCGTGGTGACCCGCTATCCCCAGCTTCGGGCCTATCTCGCTACCCACCCCATCAAATCCCAGCGAGCGACCGAGATCCACTGGCTGGAAACCCAGGCTCAGGCCACGAAAACGGCCACGAAAAAGAAGCTCCGCTGGCGTGAGCAGATGGCAGCGGTGGAGATGCCTGAGGTGGCGGTGCTGGACCGGGATCGGGTGGAGGTGGAAGAAGCCTTGACGAAGGTTCGCAAGCTCATGGAGATCGCCACCCCGGACCAGCAAGAAGCGATGCTCCGGTATCTGGACCCCAGCCGGGGGCGGTTGTCGAGTACGCAGCGGGAACGCGCCTTTGCAGGGCTGCGGGAGCGTTGGACCGGCTAAGGCTACAAAGAAGCAAGGAGAAGCCTATGAACCTCCCCCCGATGTGTCAACCAGGGGCGTTGATCAACAAGACCGACCTGTTTGCCCGCCTTCGCGATGTGTGGCGGGAGCGGGAGCGTGCGCAGGGACGGAAGGGCTCAGCCCGGTCGATGGCAGACTGGCTGAAGGAGACCTACCCCACCGTGCGGGTCCAGCGGATCTCCCAATGGACCACGGGATCGGACTCCAAGAGCCTGGCACCGCTGCATGTCATCGTCTATATGTGCTGGCAGCTCGGGTATGACCTCGTGATTGTGCCTGAGGGGTGTGTCCTGAGAAAGAAGACGTGAGTCCGTTCACGGCTACCGTGAACACCCCCGAAGGCGCCGTTGCAAGCGGGGGAATACAGGGGCCTATGGACCCTACCCACCGCATTGACCTTCTCATCGTGGCCCGAAACGAGGCGCTGAACGTCGCGTATCGTGCCCAGACACTTCTTTCTCAGCTCCACGAGGGGCAACCCGTGAGCGACGAAGACATCCGAAAGCTGGCAGCTGAGGCCATGCGCTACAAGCTCGATGTGGAAATGGCCTGGAAGAGCCTGCCATGGTGGCATCGTGCATGGATCGCCATCAAGGAATTGCGGATAAAATAAATCGGTATTTTCTTGGTTGGCTGATACTTCTCCCCCTGGCCAACTGTTCGATTTTTTCCGATTTTTTCCCTTTTAAGACCTTAGGTTTTCCAGGAAAAACAAAAACCCGCCCTAAGATAGCTTCTTCGAGAGGCCGGGCGGGTGTACCTGGATAGGATAACGCTTACACTTTGAGTTCGCGTGTTACTCCGTCCGGTCCTTGAAGATAATCCAGGCAACGGCTCTCTATCGGCTTAGTCATCCCAGCCTTAGATTGGGAACAAAAGTCACTGCCGTTGGTATTGCCGCACTCAGTGCAAGTCCCTGCCATGCCTTTCTGGTATCTCTCCAAGGGCTGATAGAACTCCGTCTCCCAGGTATGACCACAAGAGCAGGTAGCATGAGTACGCCATAGAATTTTCCCATGCTCAGGCGGGCGGGTCGTCAGTCCATGGGCTGATGGTTGCCCCTCTGACTTGATTTCGTACATCGCAAACGGGTACTCCCCGTGCTTGTGACGGCCTTGACGTTCGATCTCTCCCAGCAAAACCTTGGAGCAAGCCCAGGCATTTGCTGCCCGGTGGACTGGATAGGCCAGTCCTGCCCCGCAATTGCACCGATGAACGGCAGAATAGCGAATCTGGTGGGGCAGGTATGGCCCTTCTGGGAGGTCTGGAAGCTCTGGGATGATGACTTGCGCGCGCATGGGAACTCCTTATGGAATCAAAGGCCGTGACGCCGTGACCCGTAACGCCTCTTTCACGGACCCTGGCAAGCCGTCCAGCCATGGTCCTGCCGTTGTGTGCATCGCCGCCCATGCGGTCCGGAGCGTAGCCCAGGAACCCGATGCAGCCCGAAGCGTCTCACGCTGAGCCGGGGTGAGCTTGGGGGACTCCCCACCGCCAAACTCAAACCGATACCAGCGGTTCCCGCTGTCTACCTCGATGTCCGAGGTCTCTTTTACGTCGTTCGCATACTCGCTCATTCTTTCTTCTCCACGGAAGGGGTTGGGGTTGGAGCTTGGGGAAGGACCAGAGCCGGGGTGTAGTGCAGGGTGATGCCCCCCACGGCCAACGCAAAGCAAATGCAGGTGCCAATGACCAGCATCAAGGGGTTTGCCTTGAGCGCCTCCACGATGCCCGCCGCCACATCGGGCCACTGGTGGGGCACGGGGCCTTTTTTCAGCTCCTCAATGACCTTGGCTTGCTCAGCCGCGCCCGCTTGCAGGGTCTTGACCTGTAAGTTCAAGTCATCGACCTGATCGCTCAGCTCTTTGCGTGCTTTGTTGGTTTCTTTCTTGTCTTTGTCCTGGCGCTTGCTTGCAGTTTCCTGCTTGTCCAGGATGGTTTTGAGTGAGCTTGCCAGCGCATCAAGCCGGTCTTCGATGTCAGCCATGGTGAAGCTCCATAGATTGGAGGTGGACTGAGCGCGGACTGCGCTGCATCCGGTAGGCTTCGAGCTGTAGATGAGCGACCCTCATCATCTCTAAGTCCCGTTCGCTTCTCAGTCGCTCAATGGTCTCCTCCGCCACATCCAGCGCGTTGAGGGCCGCATCCCGCTCCCCCATCATCCGGACCAGCCGGGCCGCAAGGTCAGCCTCCCGGCTATCGCTGGGAGGGTCCAGCGGCTGTTTCGCGATGGGCTGGATGGTGAGGGCGGTCGGGATGACACACCCGGCCATGCCCGCCCCGATCCAGAGCCAGGCCATCGGCATGCCGAGGATGGCAAGGGCCGTCCCGAAGGCCATGGCGCCTGAGCCAAAGAAGATAAAGACGAGGTGAAGTGTGGCCCGATGGAGAAAGCCCTGATGAATCATGCGGTATGCCGCAAGCCCGCTCATGCCCGCAAACATCACCGCTGCAACCCAGGCCCCGACCTGATCGTAGAGGCTCACGCGACACGCGAAAAGCGAAGGGCAAACAACTCGGGCCCGTAGATGCTCACCTTGCCCGTGTCGGAAAACCGCACGATCCATTGGTTGAGCGCCACCGCCTGCCCATTGACCTGAGGGGAGCGCCCCCAAGCGGTCTGGATCATGCATCCCGCCCCAAAGGCTTTCTCGATGGCTTCGGCACTTTCGGGCGTTCCAAGCCATTGCTTAGCGGTGACAAGGATAGGATTGAGCTGATAGTCCATGAGTCGCCTCAAATCTGGCTCTCTCTACTGCCTCTTTTCAAGACCAGAAACCCCAGAGCCAGGACTGTTAAGAATTCTCTGCTCTTTCCGTTGACGAATAAATACCCGGTGCTATATTAGAGGCATGAGCAGCGGATGCTGCTTTGGAGGCAACATGGCAAAAGGCAAGTCCGGTCGGTCCCATCATCCCAGCTTTGAGTCCGAGCGTCGTTGGTTCTGTGCCGAGGTTCGCGAAGTTTCGCATGGGGACTTTGACTATGAGGATGTAGCTGGCATCCTGGAAGGCGCCCACATGCTCCGCCCCTCGGAGGGGGATCAGGTCTACCGCAGGAACATCCTGCGGGCACTCGCCAATCCTGAGGGGTCCATTACCCAGACGGTGATGGAACTTGAAATCTCCCTCGCTGAGGTAGCTTGGGAAATGGGCGTCGAGGGGGAGTTTCATGCCGTCCTCTGACGAGATTGTACGCCGTGGACTGCTTGCCCACCGGCGCAAGCAACAGCGCATCACCGACCCGGAAGACCGGGCGGCGTTGCGCACCCTTATTCTTGACGCCGGCCCGGAAGGGCTGGTTTTGGATGCCCGGTATGGCATCAAACTCACCTTCCGGGAAGGCCCGGACCTGATAGGAGATTCCCATGAGTAGTTGGATTGCGCTGTTTCTCTCGATTTGCGCTGGCATTCTTGCCGGGTGGCCCGTGGCCCGGCACTTCTGGAACCAGAGGGATGACCGCTTTCAGTGGGCGGGATTTGTCCTCTGGCTCGATGGGTGGCTCGCCGGCGGTGCGATTGGCTCCCTCGTCGCTACCTTTGTTTCCCTCGCCTTCACATCCTGGCTCGTTTAGAGCCACACCCTCAAGATCACTGAGGGCTTGCCCCGTACCCAGGTAAGCCCCAACACCGTCGCTTTCCGCGCAGTAAAGACGGAAAACGCCGCATCGGTGTACGTGATATTCATCCCCAGCCTGAGCCGGAAAAGGGTAGCCGGCAACACGGTCCACTGTACGTCATACGCAGCTCGGCTGTAGTGGTCTACGAGCCAGTCAAGAACGTAGTTGGCAAGCTGGTCCGTGAAGATCCAGGTGGCGTCAATCGGGGAATAGGGCCGCTCCCCCCCAATTCGGTCCCGCGTCACGGAGCAAGCCCCGTCCGTGTGGGTGTCCCGCGCAATGGCGCCGCCCCACTCGTTGTTCATGGCGTTGAAGTTATACCGGAGCGAATAGCTGGTATACAAGTCCTCTTTTGAGACCTCGGTATACAGGCTCAGCCGCTCAATCAGGTCAACCCCCGCCTCCATGACGGCACTGGCTTCCTGGCGGTGGTCAATCACCACCGGACCCAGCCCGCGCCCATCGTAGGCCATGTGGATCATCGGGAACGTGGGAAGCAGCGAGCTTTCGACGAACTCCAGAATGTTGACCGTCGCCTCTCCGCTGGCGTTGATCAGAATCTTGGGCGCATACCCGGGCATGGCTGCGTCCGCGATGCCGAACATTTCCGGGTTCAGCGCGTTGATCCCCATCGAGGTATACCCCCGCAAAAGGGCCTCGATGGTCTGGATCGCGCTCATAGACCGGGCTGTATCGACCAGCGAAATATCCGCATAGACCGAATCAGTATCGACCCAGGTTCCTGCCGTAAACGCTGCGTTGAGCACCTGAGTCCCCAGCAAGTCGTTGGTATCCGTCTCGGTATACGCCGGCGCCGATGTCCCGTTCTGGTACATGGCGTTGATCTGCATGTCCCGTCCATCCTCGCAGATCAGGTAGGTAGGGTGTGGGGTACTGGAAATGACACGGATGCACGGGATGTACGGATACCCGTTCAACACCAGCGGATACCGCTTCCCAATCGCATCCTCCCCGGCTTCGTCCCATCGGGTCGTGTCCAGCACCGTTTGGGGCACCAGCAACGAGCTGGTCAGCCGGGCGTCACTGATTCGGATCTGCATCTGCTCAGTCGTGGTCCCAAATGCTACCCCCCCGGAAATGTCCCCCCTGAGCAGCACCAGGCGCTTGTCGTAGTCGCCTCCATCGACCTGCCAGCACACCTCCCCGATCCCTGCCAGGATGCCCCCGTTGGCCAGAATCGCGTTGGCATCGACCAGCCCAGCCGGAAGGGAGAGCGATACCGACCGTGCCCCCGCAGACTGGCTCCCCACCTGGACATCGGAAGAAACGCTGGGTTCCTCGATCAGCCCTTGCGACCACGCATACACATCCCCACTCTTGCCGGAGGTGGTCGTAATGGGCGCCCTGGCCAGTCGGATCGTAGAGCCATCCCCAAAGACAAGCTCCACCGTCACATACACCCGGCTCAGCGTGGGGTCTGCCTGTGCGATGCTTTGCCAGTAGGCAGAATACCGCTGGCGAGAGCCGCTATCCCAGCGTTTCCAGGTTTCGGCAATCTTAGACGGGGCAAGCAGCATCAAACCTCCTCAGTAAAGACAAAATCCACATCCCCCGCCGTTCTCCATACCCCATCGTCGTCCTGATACCATGCGGCCTCATTGAGTTGAGACCCCGAACTCACACGCCCATAGAGCGTCACATCCCGGTGCGGGTCGTGATCCCCATCCAGAATCAACCCAACCGGACGCTTGGAGTACTGCTGAACCTCGCGCAACAAGTCCCGCAAGGTCTTTCGGAAGTCAGATTCATCCCCGACCAGCCGGGCGTCAATGGTCCGCTGTGCAGGGCCTTCCTCGTACTCCCAGCTTGCACCCCCTCGGGTGCGAAGCTTCGTCAGGTTGGGCTGTTCGTTGTCCCGAAACGACCACTCCAAGGGCACCGTGAATTGCTGGTGAAACCCTGGCACCATGGCCCCGATCCGGTGTGTGCCTGGCACCGTGCCCCGCGTCACCGCAGACAGGTTGGGGAACACCAGCCGGAAGTAGGCATATTCCTTAGGCGCACCCGTAGTCCAAACCATCCGGTCCCCAAAGATGACCACCCCATCCCCAATGGCCGCCCCCAGCCCGGACAGGTCAAAGCCCCCATCGACCACCAACGCCCCCGAACGACGGGTATCTGAGGCAATCTGAAAGGTCTGCCCGCTCAGTGTCCCGCTCGTAAAGCGAAGGTAGCACCCGATCAGACTGCCTCTCCGGGGTGGCCATGTGCCCGAAGCCGCTGCCAGGGTCACCACCCCACCGGCTACCGCACTCACCGTCAACCCGGTGTGCAAGTCCGCTGACAACGACACGGAGAACGAGGGGGAAGTCCAAGTATTGCTGGTATGGAACTCCAGTGTGCAGGTACGATCCACGGTCCCGACCAGCAACAGGCTGTCCATCTGCCATATCCGGTTGCTCCCCGCGTAGAACACAAGCTCCTGGGAGGCGAGGTCTGAGCTCTCCCAATAGGACCGGGGGGAGTCAATGCTCAGGTTCTGCCTTCCCCGGCTGTAGTAGAGTGACCCGGTATAGAGATCCCCCGAATACGCCCCCGACCCGCCCCATCGGACCCACAACCCATCCTTGGCCAACATCGGGCGACGATTGAGCTTGGTGCCTACCAACTCGTCTGGCTTGTCCACATCCGACCGTTGGCCCGCGTCGGTCTGGTAGGAAATGGCGAAGTCGTAGATTTCCATTTCCGAAGTCCCCGAAGACCCCGCATTTGCAAGGATCCCCCACCGCACCCCCTGAGCAGGAACCGCCCCCGAAGTCATCGTATACGGCCCATAGTCGGTCCATACGTCGTTGGTGCTTGCCTCTCGCAAGCTGAACCCCCAGCTACTCCCCCGTCCCCAGACCCGCACCTCCGTCCGGCCGGCAAACTGCGTTGTCGTCACACTGACTTTCGAGCTTGCCCCGGTGTCATCGTAGAACACCACCCGCGTTGGCCAGATGCGCAACGTCATGGTGTACCCATTGACGCCGCCCCCGTCCATGGCGGTGACCTTGATGCCACAGTCCTCAGCTGCCCCGGCTGCTGCCCGACACTGGATGACCTTGACCCCAAAGTGCAGCGCGATCCCGCGTGGGATGCCCGTAGATGCCCACCGGTCCAAGGCAGATGGAGTACCCAGGTTGAGCGTGTAGTACACATACGCCGTTGTGTCCGTCGTCGCCAGGTATTGCCGGTCTGGATACCACGTTGCGGTATAGACTGCGTTTGTCACCCGCGTCCAAGGCGTCAACCCATCGCTATGGGTCGCATCCCCCGCCATGCTTCCCACGCAAGGCGCCCATCCGTAGTGGATGATGCGGGCTGCGTTGCTGTCCAGGGTGTAATCGTGGTGGCTGGCATCCAAAAGCGAGTAATCCCAGGGCTTTTTCTCCCAGGCTCCCGCTTGCACCATCCAGTGCCCATCCACTACCGGATCCGCCGTTGCCGCCACATCGGGATCCTGCACACCCCCTGACAGCACCATCCGGCATCCCGTCCACGCCGCTCGGAACGTCTGGGGTCCGTACCGAAGCACACCCCCAAGCCCGGTAATCTGCCCCAAGGTTCGCCAGTTGGACGCATTGAGTGGGTCCGAGAGGTCGGTACAAATCCGGGTGATGATCTCGGACTTGTCCGACCCTTCCACCCACACAAAGACCCAGAGCCGATCCGTCTCCCGTACCGATGCCAGCCCCTTGATTTTCGGGGAACTCGCATACCCTGAGCAGTCAAAGTCCAGCGCCGATTGATAGCTCCAGTCCTGGTCCCGTTGGGCAATCGCAAACTTGACCGTCGTTCCCCCCAGACTGCCCAGGTACGCCAGCAAGAACGTCCCCGACACATCCCCCAGCCCCACCAACGCCGTCGGGGCTGACCCCGCAAAGCCGGTCAGAGACTTCCAGGGGTACGTCGTGAGGTTGCTCAATAGCTTCCAGCTTGCCCCCCGATCTGCACTTACCAGCGTCTTCTGTACCGCCGTCGCAATCCCGGTCCCATCAACCGAACTGCTGTTGAAGACGAGCCGAATCCAGTCCCCCGATGCCCGTACCAGATACTGTCCCCCACTACTCCCCAGCACGTTCCCCAGCCGGGTCAAGATGCGCCGTTGCACCAGCGTCCAGGTATCGCCCCCATCCTGAGACAAGAAGGCGTTGATGTTCAAGAACCCGGTGGTGCTGTCCTGTTGCTGGTAGCAGCAAAGCAACGACCCGTCCGCAAGCTCGCAAATCCCAATCCCGCCCTCTTTCGAGGTGTCCGCGCTCTCCCCAGACATGGCAATCGTCTGGTGTGTCCAGCTTCCAAACGGTTCATCCGCATCTTGAATCTCGATGCGCACCGCCCCCGTGCTGTCCACCCATGCCCCAACCAGCCGGTTGAAATAGGTGCTCCCACACACATCCTGGGCATAGAGCGGTTCTGAGGTGGTCCACGCCCAATTGCGCCACAACGCCACAAGCGCATTGACCGCTCGCCATCCGGACGAACCCTCCCCCTGAGCCCGCGCAAGCCACCCCCCGGCCCCGTCAAAGCCCCCGCCTTGCAAATGGTACTCCAAGGGGACAGGAAGCGTCGTTGTCCCCGACTGCTCCCCGACGATGGTTCCCTGGTTGTCCTCGTCGGGCACAACCGGACCCACCGACTTTCCGCCTTCGGAAGTCACCGACACAAGCGAGTCTGCCCCATGCCAGTGGGGGTCTTGAAAGAGCAGGTATGCAGTAGGAGTCGGCATCAGTACCTCAGTATTTCTGGAAAGGACCGCGATCAAAACCGGGCTTGATGCCCGCAACGCCCCGGGTCAGGCGCGAGAGTTTCGGGGTTTGCCCCATGCTGTTTGCTTCCAGCATGACATCTTGGATAACCCGCCCGTTCATCAGCAGTTGGATGGCCTGTCCGCCCCCATTCCCGCCCATGAACCCATCGACCTGAGCCCGTCCCCCCGCAAGCCCCGGATCTGCCCTGCGCCCCCGGTTGGCCGGGTTGCGCGAAGCCGGGATGACGGCCTCTCCGGGGTGGAGGGTCATGCGCATCGTCGCAGGGACGTAATCAATGCCACTGTACGCAGCGCCTTGATCGCCCCCACCCCCGCCCCCAAACAGGCTGGTAATGGCATCCCAGGCGGCTTGGAAGATGCTCTTGACGGCCTCTACCAGCGCATCCCAGGCGCTCTTGATGGCATCGACAATGGCCCAACCAATGGCCGGCGCCATCTGCCAGAACTCTTTGGGAAGCTCGACGATGAGTGCCTTCACCAGCGACCATGCGATCTGGGGCATGTAGATGACCAGCGCCGAAATCAGGTCGGGAATCAGCCCGATAAACGCAGGCAACAAATCGGGAAGTCCCTGGATGATCGACAGGAACAGGTCAGGAATCATCCCAATCAGGGTGGTGATGATCATCGGGATTCGGGACAGAATCGCGCTGAAAATCTCGGGAATGCCCCCGACAATGGCGCCAATCAGGTCGGGAATCGCCGCGCTCAACGCCAGGATGATGTTCGGAATGGCCGCAAACAGGCTGTCTAAGAGCGAGGTGATGATCCCGGGCAGGGCTTGAATCAGGCTGCTGACAATCTCAGGAATGGCCTCGATGATCGCCACGACCACATCTGCAATCCCCGCAATCAGCCCCTTGATCACATCCGGCAAGTGAGCCAGGATGTTCTGAAACAACCCTGGAATCTGCTCAATGAACGCAACCAGAAAGCGGGGAATCTCGGTAATGGCCACATCCATCATCTGCTGAACCGCATCAATCAGCGTGGTCAACAGGTTGGATTGAAGCAGCCCAATCAGCATATCTACGATTTGTGGCAACCCATTGACCAACGCCTCGACAATCTGGGGAATGCCTGCCACCAATGCCTCAATGACCTTGGGCGCGGACTGTACAAACAGGTCAATCAGCCCCGGCAACGCCGCAGCAAGGGCATCCACGACCAGCGGGATAGCTTCTACCAGCGCATTGATCAGGGTTGGTAACTGGGCAATCAGGGCATCCAGCAAGCTCGGAATCGCCGCAACTGCCGCCTCCACAAAGACCACCGCCCCATCAACCATCTCCCGGATGACAGACTGGGCAACCAGCCCCGCATCCGAAACGCCCATCGAGAGACCCCGTTCGTTGGTCATGCTCGAAGCTTCTTCCATCCCATCGACCACCTGGTTGATGGCATCGGTCAGGTTGAAGCTGAACCCGGTCAGGGTTTCCAGCCCTGCGGCAAAGAAGTCCACGAACCCGGTAGCCGCTGAAAAAGCCGAGTTGAGCGCGCTACTGACCTGTTGCATGGCGTTCTGGAAGCCATCGACCACGCTTTTCAGCCGGTCTTTCGTCTGCTCTAAGGTCTGAAGCTGTGCCTGCCGGCGGGCTTGCTCCTCTTCTTCCTGGGCTGCGGTGATCTCCGCATCATACGCGGCTGCAATTCGGGCCTTTTCCGCCCCATACTCGTCGTCAATCCCAGCCAGCGTGCGGGCCTTTTCGAGCGCCAATAGCTCGGAGTTGCTCAGGCCCTTCTCTTCCAGCCCGTTGATGATGCCGTAGATGCGTTCTTCTTCCTTCTGTTTCGCATCGGCTGCTTTCCGGGCCGCATCCAGCTCGGCTTCTTTCTTCCGTTCCGCTGCAATCTGGGCAGTCAGCACCAGATCCTCTTGCATCGCGCCCTCTAAGCGCTGCTTTTCGGCAAGAAACTGCTGCTCAAGCTCCTGTTGCCGGGCCGTATTGCCCTTCGCATCTTGAATCAGCCCGCTGTAGTAGCTGCGTGCAGCTTCAATCTGCTTCTGGTACTGGTCCCGGATGCCCTCTTGCCGGTCCTCAAGCTCCATTTGCTCGCGCTCGGCATCGCTGGCACCAATCGACGCCAGTTCCCGGGACAAATCCCCGTGGATCCCAATGGTGGCATCCCGGTATTCCTGCTGAAGCTCGATTTTCTCCTGTACCCCCGTCGCCACCGCAACGTTTTCTGCCTTCTGATGCCCCTCCACATCGGCCAACATCGCATCGGTGGCCTCGCCATACCCCTGTTGCAAGGCCCGTGCTGCCTGTCCTGACTGCTTGGAGACCTCCCGAAGCTGATCCAGCTTGGCCTGAGCCTCGGCAATCGTCGTGACCCCGACTCTGGCCTCAGCCAGAAGGGTCTTGATAAACAGGTCGTACCCGTACATATTCGGGTCTACCGCCACCGCTTTGTCCAGCGCAGCCGAAAGGGCCTGGGCATCCTTAGCCGCCTTGGTGGACTCCACCGAAAGCCGCGCCACCTCATCCTTGAAGGCGGCTACATCCTCGGGTTCCATGCCCTCTGCCAGACTGCCCACCGTCCGAAGCTGGCCACGGATCCACACCAGCTTGCCTTCTGCCTCCATCTGGGCTGCGGTGGCACCGTTGAGCTTGAGCAGCGTCTGCAATTCCTGGTACCGGGCTGAGTTTCTCTGTCCCGATGCGGCAAGCTGTTGGGCCTCTTGCTCCATGAACTTACGATTGAGGTTGAACCAGCCCTCTAAGGCGGCAACCCGTGCATCATTGACCGCCGTTTCCTCGGTCTTGAGCTTGTCCTGCGCAGCTTTGAGCTTGTTCGCCGCCTCCTCGGCCTCGTAATACCGGTTGATCAGGGTTCCCAAGCCCGCAACCAGCACCCCAATCGCCAGCACCAGCGCATACATGCCCCCCGTGGTCTCCACCATCGCCAGGGAGAAGGCTTTGACCCCCAATGCCCCCGCATTGAGCATCGTGACCACCTCCCCCACGGCGGTCGCAAAGGCTGCAACCTGGGTCGTGACCCAGATCAGCCCCATCCCCAGCGCAATCTCATCCACCAGCGGAAGCAAGACCTCCAACAAAGGCAGAACCATCCCAATGTTGCGGGTGAAGTCCGCTACCCGACGGACCAGATCCCCGATCATATCGGCAAAATAGTCCCCATTGGCCTCTACCCAGCTGGTCAAGGCGCCCAACGAGTCGGCAATGCTGAACTTGATCAGCGCAGAGCGGGTCACAATCGCTGCTGCCACCTTGTTCACCACCTCGGTCACCGCCATCAACAGGGCCGTGAGGGGGCCTGCGTACTGGTCGTAGAGGGTCAATAAGACCTCTTCCGCCGCGCTCTGAAGGTTCGCATACGCCCCGGCTACGTTGGCCTGCATCTGGGCTGTCATGGCCGCAGCGGCCCCCGTAGAGGCTTCCAGGGCTGCCAGCATGTCCTGGTACTCTTTGCCACCCTGCGCAAACTGCTTGCCCAGGGTGGCAATCGCCGCGCCTGCCTCTGCCCCGAAGACCGTAAGTGCATCCGTCGTTGACACTCCGGCCTTGCCCACGGTGGTCAGAATCTCGGCAAAGCTGTGCGTTTCCGGGTTGATCGCCTCCATCGTCAACCCGTACTTTTCCAGCACCGCCACATTGGTACTGCTTGCCGTCGTGGCCCCAATCATGGCAGAGCGTAGCGCCGTACCTGCCTGGCTCCCCTGCATCCCCAGATCCCGGAACTGAGCCAGCGCCGCCGTGGTCTCTTCCAGCGACCATCCAAAGCCCGCCCCCACCACACCGCCATACTTGAGGGCTTCGCTCAAGTCTTCCACAGTAAACTGACTTGCAGCCGTCGCTTTCGCCAGCACATCGACGATACGCCCTGAGTCCTCAGCCGTGAGGTTGAACTGCGCCATCGTACTGGCCAGGGTGGCTGCTGCTTGATCCAGCGTAGTCCCCCCCGCTCCTGCCAGGGTCAGCACGTTCCCGGTAGCCGAAATGACCTGGTTGGTGGTCAAGCCGGCGCCCGCAAGCAGCTGCATCGCGTCGGCCGCCTCGGTTGCCGAGTACGCCGTGGTAGCGCCAAGCTCGCGCGCGGTGTCCGTCAGGGCCGCAATCTCTTCCCCCGTGGCCCCCGAAATCGTGGCCACCTGATCCATCTTCTGCTCAAACTTGACCCCGGTTGCCGCCGATGCCACCCCTACCGCCGTGAGCGCCACCCCCAACGCAGCGAGCGCCCCCAGCACATACTGCTGAATGGTGCTGGCAATCCCCTGAAAGCGCGAAATCAACGAGTCTGCCGACTTCTTTGCTTCGTCAAAGCGGATCTTGTTGGCCCGCTCTTGAAGCAGCTTCAAGTCCCCCTCAGCGAGATCCTCCCCCGGTCCCAGCCGCCTGATCACCTCTTCGTCATCGAGTAACCGCCCGGCCCCATCCCGCAACCGCCCCGACGCATCCCGGAAAATGCCTGCCGCCCGGTTCGCTGCCTCCCCCGCCTGCCCCAATGCCGCCCCGGCCCGGCTTGCTGCCGGCGCCACATCCCCCAGCCCATCCGCCGCATCTTGCCCCGCCTCAGCACTGGCCTCTCCCATGGCCCGAACAGCCGAGGAAGCGGCACTCATGGCCGCGCCAATGCCCCGATTCAAGCTCGTGCTGGCAGCGGTCAACCCTGAGGAGAACTGCTGAAAGCCACGCTGAGCGGACTGGATCGCCCGGTCGTATTCCGCATGGTCCAACACCATCAGAACCAGCAATTCCCCAAGCGTTTCAGCCGCCATTCTGCCCTCAATGTCCGGGTAGAACTACCCGAAAAAATGCCCTCCCGGCAATGGCCTGAGGAGGGCTGTTATTCGTCGTGGATCTTGATGCCGTGGGCACGGAGTGCGGCTTCGCGTTGCTTGTCCCGGTCAACGGGCTTGCTTTTGCCCTCTGTGACCTTGCCTTTGTTCCAGACGATGTTCGGATTGATCCCCTTCAAGAGTGGTTCCAAGAACATCGAAATCCGGTTCGTTTCGTGCTTCGCAAGCGCAGCCGTCAGGAGACTCACCTGTGCCCAGGAATGGGTCTCCAAGATGGTCAGGTCATGGCCATGTGCAGCCAGGATCCCAACCATCTGCTCTAAGTCCTCTACAGAGAGGGGCTTCTCAGGCTCTTGTACTGGTCCCGAAGCCCGGTGACCAGCCGGACGACTAAAGGGACGAGCAACCCGATCATCTCGTCGAGGGACAGCACATCCCCCAGGTCTTTGGCCTCAGAATCGCTCGCCAGAAGCTCTTTGGCCTGAGCCGGATAGGCGGTTTCCAGGGCCTCAGAGAGCAGGGTCAGCACCGCCCCCTCCCCTACCATGCGCTTGACCACGGACAGCACCCGCCCGGCCATTTCCGAGGGGGGTAAGCCTTCGAGCTTGGGAATGTCCCCGACGATGCCCAGGTCCAAAATCTTGAGCATCTTCGCAATCGTCGCCTGTTGCCGACGAGCTGGGAGCGAGGTGGGGAACGCATACCGCTTGCCGTTGACCGTCAGGATGATCTCCTGGGTCGGGCAAAGAGTCTCAAAAAAAGCGAGAAGCGAATCTTGCGGGTTGGTTGTGTCTGGATCTGGCATGAAGCCTCCTTTTCCCAGACTACCGCCCCCTCCCCGGATTGGCCAACAGGGTTTTTTTCAAGATTTTTTATCCGGGGCTATTGTCAGCCCATTCTTACCCGTATATATATTTAGCATGAACGGCGGCGGTGAAGCTGTCGTCAAGCAAGGAGCCTCAAATGACACTCGTTTCTATTACCCTTTCCGTTGGTTCTTTCACTGTCGCCTTTGAGGGCAACAAGCTTCGCTGTGAGCTGAATGGCAAGTCCGTGGGGGCTTTCGATACCTTCGACGCCATCTGCTTGGGCGCGTCTGACCTCGGCTTTTCGACCGAGGATGGGGAAGCGTTGGAGGCTGCGATTCTGGCAGCCCCCAAATACATCGCCGTCACGATCCAGGGCAAAAAGTCCAGCCACCCCACCTTCGAGGCGGCTGAAACCCGCGTCAAACGTTCCTTCGTCGCGGGCGATGCAGACTTTGAGTTCTGGGCTACTGATGACCAGCGCGAGACCGCAATCGGGGTGGAGGGCGACCCGATTGATGCCGATCACGGATCGGTCTACAACTTGACCTGATAAAATATATCCGGCTTTTTATTTGACGCCCAATAAAGAGCCGGGTATATAAGAAACACCGAGAGCGAGAACACCCCCGCTCCGGTGGAGTCAAAAAATGGAATATCAAGTGCTGGTTCGTAGGGAAGATGAGAAGCGAGTCATCGTTCAGTTCTACAAAGGGACTGAACGCCTCAAAGGACATGACCTGTCCTTCTTCCAATGGGAACCGCACGAAATCAAAATGCGGGTAGAAAACAAGCTCAGTGAGCTGAAAATCAACCCCGCCCATGTCGAATGGGCAGGGGACAGCCTCTAAAAAGGCGGGGCAGGAGTTCTTATCCTGCCCCCTTCACCACCCCCGGACAGGCCGGTTTGGGGTTCGATTCCCCAGGGTGCGTATCAAAGGAGGGCATATGCCCAAGGCAAAGACGGCGACTTTTCATAAATCAAACCTCGGTCGTTTTGGGGCCAATCTTCCCTGCGACTCGCAGGGATATGTGACCTATTCTGAGAAGGAATACGACCGCGCCCATGACGAGATGTGTCAGGGCGAGCCAATGCCAGAAGGCCTCCCCCGGCTGAAGCGCAATGCTTGGCTGGTTGCCCAGGCCGAACGGCAACTTGAAGCATGGCGGGCAGGCGGAGATATTTGATTACCCAGGGAGCCTGTCCCGTAAACAGGCAAAGGAGCTGATTGGAGGTATCACATGACGACCGTTTCCCCCGCCCCCCGCCCACGGGGAGCACCCCCGAAAGGGGACAAAAAGAAGACCGGGGCTGAGTTCACCCTCTCCCCGGACCAGCAAAAACAGCTCCAAGCGGAGTCCGACCGGCGAAAAGCCGCTGGGCAAAAGGCTTGGAGCAAATCAGCCATCTTGGGTGAGCTGATTCAAGGTCACCTGCCCAAGTAAAAAAACATCCGGCTTTTTATTGACACCCAATAAAGAGCCGGGTATATAAAAGGGGCAAGGAGCGGTGAGCAAATGGCCCAAGACCTTTACAACGGGATGATCGAGTTCTGCAACAAAGAGCAGGAGACGCTTCAGCCTCGGGTTCTCGGCAAAGTTGCTCCCCGCCCCCAAGCGGCCTACCGGCCCGGTCCTCTCGTGACCGAGCTGGCGGACATTGACCACGGTTGCCGGGTAGCTGGCAAGCGTGGTTGGACGAAACCCCAGGTTGCCACCGTACTCCGTGAGTACGGGTGTTCCTGGGCAAATGGCAAGATTACGGCTTGCCCCGTTGCCAACCGGGGTGAGCTTCTGACCCGCCTGACGGTTGGCAAGCCCTGAGCCGGATGGCTTCGGGCAAGCAAGCATTTCCGAGGGAACTGGCACCCCTCTTTCCCAAAACCAGCGACAAATCAACATGACCACGCCCTCTCGCGATTTCGCTTTCCTGATCACCCTCTCCATCCCGGCCAGTGACCGGAAACGAATGGTCGAACCCGCCCCCTTGGCGCCCCGCGTTGATGGGATGAGCCAGGATGCCCTTGACTTCCTTGGCGACTCTGGCCGGGCCTCTCGGGCTGCTCACCGTGCCCGCTTCGTCATCCAGCAATTGCAGCAGTTCCGTCCGGTAGATGAGGAAGACCAGGACGTTTCGCTCAACCTGGGAGCGGACCTAATCATCCACTTGAAGCGTGACGCCGCGATTGAGATCGCTGCATGGCTGAAGCTGGATCAGGTCGGGATCGGTGGGCGCAAAGGGGTGATGGGCGCTGCCACGGCGCGTATCCCCATGCTCCAGAGCGTGATCGCCAACAAACACGCGCAGTCCGGCGGCGCTTGGGACGCTGCCATCCAGACGGCCCTGACTGCCATCCAGACCGAGTTGGGCATTGTCCGCATTGAGGCGGACGGGATGATTACCCTCAACGGCGAGGCTTGCGGATTGGCAGTTTGCGGGCTTCCTGCGCTGGTTCTGGCCCCCTGGCTTCGGGCCTTGGCTGCTCGGGAGCTGATGGAGTTGGGCGGTCGGGTTCTCGACTCCGACGTCCAGGACAAGGCGCGGGCGTGGGGTGAGTCCCTGGATCGGTGGTCAAACCGGCTTGAGTTCGAGACTGCAATTCCCTTTGAGGTTGGGGACTCTGAGGCGGTCTTTGGGTCGATCCAAGTGGATTTTGCCGGTGGCAAGATCCGGTGTGAGCCGGGTCGGTTTGCGGCTGGATGGGGGACGTACAATAACTGGCGGTGGCAGATTTACGACACCGTTGGCGGGGGGCGGCAGCGCGAGGAATGGGGCTGGGAGTTCCCAGGGTGGGAGGCGGCGCCCATCCCTGTGTACGTCCCTCCGACCCAGGAAGGAGTGGAGTATATCGACCGCGTGGCGGCGGACGGGGATGATTCCCGAGTAGATCCAGTTTGACCCACGGGAGCCTGACCCACCAACAGGCATGGCCGCACGCCCCAGCCTCCACGCTGGCGCGGCTGGAAACCCAGGATGTGCCTGGGGCTGATGGGGCCTTGAGGATGCTATGAAAAATGCTGGGAGGTGTGGCATGAAATGGGAACCTTTGTCAGGTGGCTTTGAAATCAACCCGTGGGGCATGGGGGAGAAAGACTGGCCTGCTGGCCTGCCTGAGCAGGCCGAGATCCTAATCTACGGCTCTCGGGTAGCCGGGAACGCGCTTCCTGGGTCTGACCTGGATGTGGGGTTTATGGGGTGCTCCAGGTTTCAAGCCCTGAAGTTCCTCGCAGAGAGAGTCCGCCTGGACGGAAAGGCGCCACTGTTTACCTGGGACTACCGGGATTTGTTCTGGTGGAGGGAGGGGAAAGAAGTCTTCCTCGACACTCAGCCGTGGGGGGATGGGAAATACTGCCTCCCTGGACAGAGATACCGCCCAGTGTCCATGTTTGACATGAGGTCGTGGGGTGAGTTCTGTCAGCGCCCCGACTTTCTCCCCGAGTCAGACCCTTGTTGGCTGTCCACCGCTCTCCGAATGGAGGCGTTGGGATTGCCTACGCCGCCGACAGGCGACCTAAAGTGGCACTGGGACTGGGATGCTATCGGGGGTCGTGGAAAGATAAAATCGGCCCTGGCATTTCGCGCAAGGCGGGATGTCCCCGATTCGGATCTTGTACGTATCGCCCGACTTTTGCTCGGGACAGATAAGGAGTTTCGGAAGTTTCGCGAGTCGTCGTCAATGGAAGGGCGCACATTTCAGCAACTCGAAGAAGAAGGCAAAGCCATAGCCGCCGAGATGGAGCGGTTCGACCGGGCTAACAATTGGAACCGGATCGACCCAAGAACGCCGTCATAGCAACGTTGCCGTCCCGATCCAGCGGGGCCAGGGTGCAACTCCCTGGCGCGTGCATTGGAGGATTTATGGAGGTCATAAGCTATGACTTCGACTGTGATGAGTGCGGAAAGCGCGTCACAGAGAAGGAGATTCTAAATCCAGCGTGTAAGCCGCCTTGGAATGCCCTGATCGCCGGGGGCATCGAATGGCGCACCCACACGCGTGGGATCGTCACGGCATCCGACCTGCGCAACAGCCGCACAAAGCGGTATTGCGGCGATTGCGGGCGTGCCCTGAAGGTCGAGATCGACCGCCTGGAAGGCGAATACTACCGGCAGGTACGCCGGTTGACCAAGTGGCCTTGGTAGGGCTACTCCCCAATATGACCCCTTTCTTCATCTGGTGACCCCAGTGGAGAAAGGGCCTGTGAGGCGGTTTATTATCCCCGCCAAGTCCAGGTTTGCAGGAACCTCCCAAGTCCCCCGATGCGCGTCCTGCTGTCAAAGAAGACCGCGCATCATGGGCTTCCCTTCCATACGGGGAACGCAACTGTCAAGCCGGGTTTTTCGTGTTGGCCCGGTTTGTTGAAGAAGCGAGTGTGGAAAAGAAGGTTGCCCGGTCCTTCCTTGACTCCGGGTTTGGTCCTTGCAGGTTTGCTACGTTGGGTTCGATTCCCAAGAGGATCATGGAGGGGACTTGACCCCCGTTCGCTTCCTGCTTCTCCTGGGCCTGTCCGGGGTGGTACTCGCCACCTTGGGACGGGCCTTCTCGTTTCCTCCCCTCTTTGCCATCGGAGTACTCTGGACCGGAGCTGCGGGGGTTGCGCTCTATGCGGTGGCGTGGCTCTGGTTCTACGACAAGACCCGTACCCGTGGGTCAATGCGTGCTGCCACCTCCCACAAATCGGGCCACCAACGCCGCAACCATTGATAGTGCCCATGCCTTGCCACCCCTCCCCCTGCCAGCCACCAGCTCTTGCGTAGCCGGAGGGGGTCCATGCCGGGGTCGATACACAAATAGACCGGAAGGACCGGCAAGTCACGGGCCATAAGATAGGCATGAACGTCGATGTCTTCCCAGTCTGCAAGAGGCGTGCAGACGGTCAAGCCATCGGCGCGCTGGTAGAGCCAGCCGTGCGAGGCACGATTGACGGCGCGGTGCTTGCTCTCGTTGGACCGCAAGCCCAATACCACCGCCGTATGCCCGCTTTGCTTGCGGTGTTTTTGGAGGAGGCCATAGAAATGCTCGCGGGAAAGCCCCGCTGCTTGACTGTGGAGGTCTTCAGTCAGGTCGATCTTGTGTTCTGCAAGCCAGCCCAAGAGCGAGACTTCGGGCCGTAGGATCTCGATAGGGGGCATCTGCAAAGCATCCCCAAGGGTGTGCAGGTACTCAACCTCCCCCGGGTAGTCGATGTCGTCTTTCTCTCCGAAGGCGGGACACTCACTTTGGGCGCCAACGTCCGCAAGCAGCCCCGCAAGCGCGGTGGAGTCTTTGCCGGCTGACCAACCCAACCGCCACACATGGGCCGCCCCGCCCTTCTGGCGCGTGCCCAGGGCCTCTACCAGCCGTTTCCGGGCCGTCGCTACCCGACGACGGTGTAAGCTCGACAGCGCACGCAGCGCAATCATCTGCCACGGGTAGCGCAAGCCCAGCTCGGGATGGTCGGGAAGGGCCTGAGCCGGAAGTCCAAGGCTTACCCACCGCTCCCGGTAGCTGGTCATCGACAGGATCATAGCCGCCCCATCCAGACCTTCTTGACGGACTCAGCCATCCCCGCCCGCACCGACAAATTGTTCTCCCAGTCGTTGCACAGGATCTGCCGCACCTGCTCTCGACAGGTCGCTTCATCCGTCCGCTGCTTCGCAAACCGCTTGCGAAAGCTCCCGGCCCGGTCAATGGGCGTGGTGTCCAGCAAATAATCCCGGTATGCCTGCCAGGTTGCATGGGCCGTTGGAAGCGCCCCCACATCAAAAACCCCCGACTCCCCATAGTAAATCGACGCACAATGCACGCCTCCAATGCGCGCTACCAGCCGTTCCCAGGTATCCGGCTCGAACTCTTGCAAATCCACAAGCGCCCGAAAGGACTTCTCGTGGATCAGGTTCGAGATGCGCATCGTAGAGGCATTGGCGCCATGCCGGGCAAACATCCAGTCGTAGACCCGGTTGTAGGGGATCTCGTTGTCCGCGATGAACTTCCACACATCCCCAAACGTCCAGTCATAAATCGGGTACAACCGATACGATTCCGGGTGGGAGGTCCGAGTACTCCAAGCCACCCCAGGAATGCCCGGCTGGGTTGTGGTGGCACGAAACCGCACCAGCGACTCTTTCGACCGTAGCCCGATCAGAAACGCCGTGGGGCGGGTCCGATTCCCCTCAAACCAGGGGAAGAACTCATAAAACCGGTCCGGGTAGGGGCCTTCCACCGCATGTATGGCCACTGGATGCTTGGGATGGACCCAGTTTGCCCCCGGTTCCCACGCACGCAAGAAATAATCCTTGTGCGAGGTGGCGTTCGTCATGCGTACAGGCACCTGATACCACCGGGGAATGACCGCAGGATGGGACATAAGCTGCTCAATGATGCGAATCGAGCTTGCATACTCGGCTTCCTGGTCTAAAAAGAACGCCTCCACCTTCCTTCCCCGTCGTTCTGCCTCTTGGACAGCCAACCAGAACAGAACGGTGCTGTCTTTTCCCGAGCTGACACTGACCACCACATCCTCAAAGCGGTCAAAGACCCAGGAAATGCGCTCCCGTGCAGCGGTCAGAACGTCTTGTGCCTTGTATTCAACCATGAAACACCTCGGCAATTCCGTTGGCTAAGGCCACCGTAGAGGTCAGATTGTCCACCAGCCATCGGTCAACCGGGAGATCCGTCGCTGTGACCTGCCAGCGACGGCGCTCAAACAGGCGGGTGGTGTTGGGAATGGCCCGCTTGGGGCATACCGACGCTGCAAAGCGAGACAATCGGGTAATCACCGGGCCAATCGACCGGGCTTCCTCAAAGGCTGAGGCCCTTAGCTGAGCGTACTCGGCATGAACCGAGGCGTCCAGATGGATGGTCTCAGCTGAGAATTCGTAGAAATACCGAGGCGCGGATGAACGAATCACTCCCGCGCCCCATTTCTTCACCTCGTCCAGCGAAAACGGGTTCTCAGGCCGCAATCCATCCAGCCATGCCCGCCAATGCGACTCCCCGATGTAGCTGTAGGTGTAGCCTCCCCATCGAGCGCCCGTCATGCCAAAGGGAAACCAGATGCGCCACGGCTCCCCGACCCAAAGCGAGCTATCGACGACGCACTTTTTCAGCCCCCCGGACTGGTTGAAGAGGGCTTCCCACACTTCCGCCGTCCGGTTGCCAGGGTTCATAGCTCGGGAAAGGCCACAAAATACAAGCGTGTCGATGCCTTTCAAGTGGCCCCGTGCGTCTTTCTGGAAGCTCTCAAAGGGGAGTGCTTCCATCCCAACAACCGGAGCAAACCCACGCGCAAACACGCACAAACCACGCCCTGCCACATCGGGCAAGGCGTGGGCAGAATCATCCGTCAGAAGGATCTGGCTCATCGACCGTCCCCCAGCTCTGGCTGTATTCTTTGCTGGCCAACAAGTGGGCCACCCCTACACTCTGCTTGAGCCGGAGGAGTTCTTCTTCGGACATGCCCACCGCCGTTGCGATACGCGCATTCTCCCACCCCAGAGCCAGCATCTGGCGAACGATGTTGGCCATCAAATCCACCTGGTGCTTGCCCCGCGCCCGGTTGTGGCGGATGGTGCTGGCCATGCGGTCTGCCCGCTCCGAGTCAATGACCGAGAGCGGGATAAATCGACGCCCAAAGCGGTTCAGAACGGAGCGGCGATGGAACCCATCGACAACCTCCCACCCGTCCGAGGTGGCAATCGCCACCACCGGCATCGTCACCCCATCGGCCCGGATGGACTCCTCTAAGAGCGCCATTTCCGGGGAAGCTACCCGATTGGGGTTGTAGTCGTTGGCCCGCACCTGATCGACGGGGGCAAGCTGAACGGCGATCACCGGGTCATCACATACATCGGCTACCAGCGCGCGCAGGGCACGGGTCGTTGCGTTGTAGATGGCAACCCGTTCTGTTTCCGGCAAGTCCCGATAGCTGGAAAGCAAGGCAAGCACCTCGTTCATCGGACTTCCTCCACGGTGTACCCTTGCCCACGCAACCATTCCAGGGTCACCGCCAACCGCTTGGGGTTCAACTCGGACCCTACGCAGTTCATCCCGAAATAATGGGCCATGCGGCTGCTCATGCCCTTGCCCATGCAGGGGTCAACGAGGGTGGCACCCGGTTGAAGCTTCAAACCAGCGCATACCCGGATGGTCATCGGCTCCGCGCGCATCCCTTCCGGGTCGGTCAACAGCGGGGTCTTTCCGAAGTGCAAAAGCTCGTTCGGAAGTCGGCAACCCGCCGAGTTCGGGGAGCCGTAGTACACCTTCCACCGCTCCAAGAGCGGCAACGTCCATCCCGGATTGGCCTCGATGCGCTTCAAGAGCATGTCGCAATGCTCTTTCTTGATGGATTGCTCGGTGCAAACGTCTTGAGCGCCCCGCGAAATGGCCTCCACGACCACCGCGATCCACGCATCCAGGAAGGCGTTGTAGCTCGCACACGCCTCAAGGCCCGCATGGGTACGCCAGTACGAGGCATTGCCCGGGTTCCAAGGGGGATCGCTGTAGACCGTCTGGACAGCATCCGGCAAGATTCGGCGGTACAGGTCCAGGGTCTTGGGATCCTGCAAATCGGTGCGTAGCAGGTTCTGAGTCAGGGAACCGCGTGTGGCGCGGTAATGAATGATGTCCATGAGGGACTCCTATGCGGGGGTCAACTTCCACTTGTCCAGCTGGCGAATCCAGCCGTACCCCTCTGAGGTATGCTTTCCGAGCGCGAAGTCCGGGGGAATTTTGACGTTGCTGACAAACTGGGCATGAAACCCCACCCCGTCGTGATGCAAGTCCCGGTCGTCCCGGTGCCAGGCTACCGACGCCCGCCGTAAGCCCTCCACCTGGACAATGGGGCGGATCTGCTGTGGCTCAATCTCAGCCGAGCGCAGGAACCCCATCAAGCCTCCCAGGATGGCAGTCGATGCCCATGCACGCCAGCACATCTCAGGCGCGTCCGGCATCGGGCGCCGTTGCCAGGGCTGGCGAGGGGGCCACCATGGGGTAACGGTTTCATACAGGGAATACGCCCTGGACTCCACCCCGCACTTGACGACTTGCACATCCAGGGCAGGCTGAACCGGGCAGACACGCCCGGATGGGTCACAAACTGACAAGACCCGTGCAAGCTCGGCAAGACGTTCCCCCGTGCGTGGACCCCACAGGTAAAGCAGCGCACGCTCCCGATGCACCCGGTAGCAGATGGGCGCTTGCCGGGAGAGGGTTTCCCCCGCCTCTGCATTGAGCCGCCCATTCCAGTCCGAGTGCAGCAACGCATCCCCGCCTGACACCTCGGCTATGGCATTGACCACCGCACCCCGCAACGCGGTTGGATGGTAGGGCCATTTCAGCCCCAAATCGACGGTAGCCGTGCTGATTTCGACGTTCCAAGGCTCTCCCTGGACAGGCATTCCAACACTCATGCGGGCCTCTGCCAGCACAGGCGGGCACGGCTGGCGTCCGGGTCATGCCCGGTGTGGTAGGGAGGGCGAAGGGGCAGGGTCCGGCGTTGCAGGCGCCCCGTGGGGAGGGAGGGGACAGCCTCCACCGGGAGGTGGCGCAAGTCCAGGTTCCGGGCGTACTCGGAAGGTGCGGGCAGGTCGAGGGATTGGGCAGGACCGTGGGTGATGCCCAGGAAGGGGGTCACGATATGCCCCGTAGACAGGCGCCATTCCCGAACCCAGCCATTGCCGTGGGTGGTCATCTTCCCCAGCCCGGCGACCCGCCACAACAGGGAGGCGATGCGGTCGGGGTCGCCTACGCAGGTCCAGGTGGGGGCCATCCATTCCGGGCGCAGGTACTGGGGAAGCCGGAGGGACTTATCGGGTCCGGTTGCGATGTTGATGTTGCGGGCGGTGGTGTACCGCTCCAACAGGTTCTGCGGGATCCGCTTGTGCAAGTGGCGCAATTCCTCGCGTCCGGTGGGGTTGGCCTGACTCGCGCAATACCACCAGTCTTGCCCCACCTCCACCCGAGCCAGCGGGAGGCTGCCACTGTGGATGACTTCGGCTACCTCGGCAGGATCGGCCCATTTATCGGCTCGTTGACTGCCCATTTCCCCGCCCAACCCGGCGGACAAGATGCCGTCGAGCAAGATAGGGCCGCCGGCGGGGATGGCAGCGGAGGTGAGGATCGCGGTCACTTGCAGCGGGATCACCGGACCACCTCGGCAAGACGGGCCTTGATGGCGTCTTTGTTGTCGATGAAGTGAGCGCGGAGAAGCTCGGCATAGGGGTTGACCCCTTCCCGGAGAAGGCCGGTTTGCTCGCCTTCCACGATGAGTTCCCCCGTCCGAGCATGGATAGCGAAGCTCCCAGATACCTGAACCGCACACCGGCCCCGTCCGACCGACTTGCCACTTCCGAGGTGTCCCCCGTTGCGTACCCAGTGGTCAATCGCGGCGCACAAGAGAGCGGCCGCTACCGGAGAGGCATCGACCAGCCGGATTTCTGCGTACAGGGGGACGCCGGCGGGGATGCTCTGGAGGGTGTAGGGCATCGACTCGTTGACCGCCCGGCGTTCTTCGGCCTTTGCAGGCTTGTTGCTGGCCTTCTTGTCCGCACGGGCCTCGATGAGCTTGGATTTGTCCTGGTCGGTCATCAGCACATGCGCGATATGCGTCTGGCTCAGGTCATGCCGGAAGTTCTGAACCGAGGACCGACATAGATGGGCGGGGATGGGCGCGATCTTAGGGAAGATTTCGATGGTCTGGGTATGCCCCCCGCGCCCACCCGTGACGGTGCGGGGAACCAGGTTTGCGGCTACCATCTCGCGACAGTAGGGGCGCACATCCGAGAAATAGCCACTGGCCGGCAGAGCTTGTCCTTGATCCAGCGCCCCGAAGATGTCCAGGATGGGCAACAGGCGGCGGGTAGCGCGGAGGTCGTCGAGCGATACCGAGGTTTCACCCTTGTCGTTCTTGCCGCCCTTGAGGATGAGCCGAAGGCCATCGCGGGACACCTCGTCCTCTTTCAGTCCCAATGCCTCTGCCAGTACCAGAAAAGCGTGCTCGCGAATCGTGGCCTTGAAGGCCTGTCCGCTCACATGCGGCACTTCGCCCTCCAGCCATTCGCCCGCTTCCTCGTCGTAGTAGCGGTAGGATTTGGTACGCAGTACCTGCTCGTTGCCATCCGACCCCATCCCCGTGGTGAGGTCGTCAAGGGTGGTGATTTCGAGAAAGATCGACCAGTGGGCGCGGTCAGTCGTGGGGGAAAAGTCATTCGGCATCGGTCAGAGTCTCCAGGTAGGAAGGAACGGCATCGCCTTTGGTGGCGAGAACGAGGGTCAGGTATTGCCAATGCCAACCCGGTTCACGGGCGACCATCGCGGCGGCTGCGTAGACGCGGGACCAGTCGGGGTCACGGAGCTTGCGCATCGGGGGGAGGGTGGGAAGGATACTCTCCCAACAGAGGGCGTATTCCTGGGGTACTTGCTCGGCCTTGATGCCAAGGCGCTTACGCAGCCCAGGCCACCAGCCGGACCAGCCATCGGTACTGGATACCGACGAGCGAACGCGGGCGCAAAGCATGTCCCACGCCTCGTAGGCGGGCTTTCCTGCAAGCATTCCCTTGGTGGTGGGATTGCGGGCAAGGCTCCATGCGCGGGCGATGTAGATGGCAATGAGGGCCTCAGCTTCCAAATAGCGAAAGCTGGCGAGTTCCGGGGGGGTCAGGGGTCCGCTCGCTCCGGTCAAGAGCATGGTCAGGCTGCGGATCTCCCCGTGCAGGTAGGGGCCGTGCCAGGGCTTCGGAAGGTTCAACGGCTGGTCCGGGTGCTGGTTGCTCTCGGTTGTTTCCTGCCGGTTCCACAGGTCGGTCAGGTGGAGCGGGGTCAGGTCGAACGGGTGGGGTGGGCGGACAAAGGCTTTCGACAAGGGCAGTATCCTCCTGCAAGATGGGGCGCGGACGGCGCAAGTAGAGGCAGAGATCCAGCAATGGAGAGCCACGGTGCGGGGCAACGATGGGCTCAGCGAGCGGCATGGCGGTCAATAGGGAGAGCGTCGGGCGCTGGTAGCGGCCCGTCAGGATGTGGGCATCGTCGGCACCCGCGACCACGAGCTGCTCCACGGCATGCAATAGGACCGCAAGGGCGGCAGGGTCGTAGCGCAAGGTACGTCCCGAGGTCAGGAAGTAGACGGCACAATCCACCGGACCAAATCCGGGTTCCGCGTAGATGACCCCGTGCTTCTGGCCATCCCCAATCACCGCCACATAGGGGCCATTGGGCGGGGACAGCAGGATCTCCCGGATGCGGGGCTTGTGGCTGTCGGTCGCGACTTCCCACGGGAGGTTGTCCCCGCCGAAGTGATGGTAAGACCGGAACTTCTCGGTCGCATCGGGGGCAAGGGCATCGAGCGGAACGGCCCCAAGATACGGGATTTCCCCTACTGTCTGAGGGTTGACCCGAAGCTCAGCAATTGCCTCCTTCCAGGCCTCCTCTTTCTTGGCGCTGTCCTGAGCCTGCCACATCCCCACCAGCCCATTGTTGAGCCTGAGGATCAGGTACCGCCGGGGTGGGGCACCGTAGAGGCTGACCTGTGCCCGGTTGCCGCGCTCGGCAAGGGTGGCGATGCGGGCGATGCCTTGAACTTTGGGGAGTGCGACCTGCTCGCAGAGGGTCCAGGCGCAGGCGGCACAGAGCCGGGTAGAGCGCGGGGCACGGGCGTTCTGACGGGTCGGGAAGGTGTCGGGGACGAGGGCGGTCGATGCGGTCTGCTCAGACCACAGCCCGCACCACCAGCATACCGAGGGGGATGTCTCTACGCCGGGGCGGAGAGGAGATCCAGCGGAACGCCAGAGGATGCGGGCTGCGGTAGGCATAGAGCCATCTTAAGATGACGCCTGTAAAGATTCAATGCCCGGAGGCTCAGCCCTCACGCACCATACGCCTTAGCCGGGAGCATTTCCAGCCGGTCAGTAACCCAGGACAGATCCCCCTGAGTGTTGCCCAAGAGCTTGAGGATTCCTGCCTTAGTCTTGGCCCCGATCACCCCGTCTAAGGCCCCCACATCCACCCCGGCCCGGTGACAGAGGGCTTGCACTCGGATTTCCTGGGTCTGCCAGCGGTCGGCATGGCCCACCAGGACTGAGCCACAAAGCGCGGCTTCTGCGTAGTCCAGTCGGTCATACACATGGGCAAGCTCCCCCGGGTAGTCAAAGTGCCAGGACTCGCTTGCCCCCTCGATGGCTTGCTTGATGATCGCTCGCCACCCAAGGGGTTTGGCAAGCTCCCACAGCTTGTCGAGCTGCTTATCCGCAGGGACGCCCGGGAACTTGAGCATGTCGATGTGGATATCGACCGCCCTTCCGGCGTTGTGCATGGACCGACCCGGAACCGCCACATAGGCTTTTCTCTGGCCAGACTCGTACGCAGCACGGGCCTTGGCCTGCACTTTCGCGTCTCGATGGCAGTCCGTGATTCGGAAGTCCCCTCCGGCCGCAGTCACGGCTTCGTGGAGCTTAAGCAGCGCAGCGGCGGTGTCCGGGGTGGCTTTGCCGCCTGCAAGGTTGGACAGCAGAACCAGCCCTGCCCGTGGGCCGCCTGTGCCCCCTTTGGCCTGGTAGCTGGAACGAATGTCGGAAGAAACAGGAACGAGCGATAGCATGGGCACTCCAAAAAGAAGAAAGGCCAGCTCTACACTGGCCAGGAAAACTCAGGTCGGCAAGGGGATCAGGTCTTTTGCCGGATGATTTTGACCAGTTGCTCATCCTGAGCCAGCGTCGCACCCGCCCAATCGGTCGTAGCGCGCTGCGCGGTGTACTTGTAGGGGAACTTGTGCTCCTCATGGCTCAGGTTGATCTCGATGTCCCCATTGGAAACAGCTTTCCAGACATAGGCGTTGTAGGTATGTCCCGCCTGAGCGCCGTAGTGCTGGATGTGCATCGCCACCACGTCGGGAATCGGATCACCGCCAAAGGCGAAGGTATCCGAAGCCGAAATGGAGGTGGTATTGCCCGTTCCAAGCCCGTACTGGAGCAGGTTCACATTCCACTCGATCCCCGTAAACTCAATGTCCGCCCCTTGCTCGTCGATGAAGGTGAGCACCTTCATCTTGGGGTTGCCCTGCGAGATGTGCTTCTTGCTGGACATGAACGTTATCTTGATCCCGTCCTCGGAAATTGCGCCCACATCCACAGAGGGGGTGGTCCCTGCCGCTCCAATGAAGACCCGTCCGGGGCCAAAGGAGATGTTGCTTGCGGTGACGGTCGGCATATTCATGGAAAACTCCTGATCCTGAGCCACTCTCTACCGGAGAGGGAAAACGGGGGCAAAAGCTACCGCGACGCTGTTACTCTCTCGACTTGGATCGCCTTATTGCAGTTGGGGCAATGCCGGGTTTCAATCGCATCGTCTGCGCTTGCCGGTCCCCCGCGAAGCGCCCTTCCTGTGACGGGGCGCTCATTGGCCCGAAGCTGCATCATGGCTCCACACCCACACCGAACCTGGGTCGGACGGTCTTGTTTCATGCCGGTATTCATGTCGGATTCTCCACCATAAAGGCCGTATACAGACCTGTCGCATACCACAGGTCTAAGTCTTTCAGATACCCGGTTGTCGGGCCATTGGTATGGTTCGCATACCCGCTGGTCTTGTTGACCCGCACCCCGCCCGAACTTACCCCACTATGCAAGCGCACATTGTCAATCGCGTTCCATGCCTGACGGTACAAAGCCAGGGCATCGGCTGAGTTTTTGCGACTCAACACGGTGCATTTCAAGCTGATCTGCATCGTGGGGGAATGGGTAGGACCGGGCCGATTGGCCTGCACTTCCCAGACAATCGCCGGGGCGGGGACAGCACCCGTCTGTGTCCGGGGCCATTCGAGGTAAATGGACCCTGCCACCTCAGACAAGCTTGCCTGTGCGATGAGCAATTGCCGGATGTGTTGCAAGGTATCCGCAACGATGTCGGTCATACGGCCTCCACAATGGCATCCAGAATGGCCTCCTGGTTCGCTGGTAAGCTCACCACGGGTCCAATCGGGTCACGGGGGAGCATCGTACCGGTCCCCTGCAAAATGGCCCGCGCATGGGGCGCAACCGACTCATCAAAGTACAGGGCCTGGCCTTCCCCCTCCGGACGGGTCTTGACGCTGCTGTAGAGGCTCCCCGTGTTGCGGCCGACCTCGTTGGGGTCGCTGGCTTGAATGGACCCATGCCGGGTTGCATAGGGATGACCCATCGCGGCAAGCTGCTGAGCCGTGTGGGGAGGGCCATCCAGGTTGGCCTTGATCTGCTCCTCTAAGACCCCGATCCCCGCCTTCAAGCCCCCGATGGCTCGTCGCTTCAGACGGTCAATGCCCCCGACCGCACCCGCTTTGACTTTGATTTGGACGGTGATCATGCCCAGTCCGTAAGGCAAAAAAACGCCCCCTGGGGAGTCCCGAGGGGGCGCTGTTATCCGGCTGGCTTTTCAGCCCTCCACATCCTCCTCAGGGAAGTCAGGGAGCAGCGTGAGCTTGTCCGCGTGACTCATATTCGCCAGCTCGGATACCCACCCCGGCTGGGAAGGCAAGCCCAGGACCGGAAGCTGAAGCTGGGGAACCGAGAGGGTATCGACCAGCTTCTTCCACGAACCGGCCATGCGATGCCGCCCCATCCGGGGGATGGCTTCGCGCAAGAGGTTGTTGCCCTTCCGCAAGTAGAGCAGGGCAAGCTCCTGGTAGGGGAGGAATTCCCCCTTTTCCACCATAATGGCCCGCGCAAAACAGGTCTCGGCAAGCTCAAGCTCTCCCTGGTTCTCCCAGTACAGACCCAGCGTGGTCCAGTGGCTTGCCTGATGCGGATTGGCCCGCAGCTCCATTTCCGTCATCCGGCGATACCGTTCCAGCTTGGCCTGTTGCTGGTCCGGGGTGCCTTCCAGGCCCGTGTTGTAGCACAAGAACGCATCGGGAACCGAACGAATAACCTTGGCAAACCCCGCTTCACGCACCGCCCGTACCGACGCCTCGAACGACTCATGCACCCGTCCAGACAGGCGCATCCGGTGAGTCGGCTCGATGCGGGCCATGCGCACCGCTTCGGACAGGTTGCTTCCCCCATCCGAGAGGGTGTTCGCAAACCGGAACAACCAGCCCCAACAATCCGACGCTTGGGCCATGCGCCGCAAGTACACCGGCGCCATGTACGGAAGGTGCTCGTCCGGGTCCATAAACCATGACCAGCCAATGCCCGGCGTTCCATACAGCGCATCAATGCCCGCATTTCGGGCCGAAGCAAGGTCATCCCGCAACGGGTGATGAACCCAGGACACGCCAAAGTGGTTGGCCATCTGGACCAGCGCAGAATCCGCAGGAGGCGGGTCTTCCTCGGTCCAGACCAGCACGACCTTATCCGCCAGCGCATAGACCTGATCGAGAATCCGCCCAATGTCTTCCGCCTTCTCGCCTTTATGCACCAGCATGTGCAGCCCGATCCCCGAATCCACCACATAGGGCATGAGCGTCATGGGGCAGTCGTCGATGATGTGGGCATAGCTGTTGCCCCCGACCAGAACCGGATCGGGGTTGGGGTCTTGCCGGTCGTAGCGTACCTTTTTGCGGTGCCGGTCCGTGACCTGCATATACCCCATGTGCCGGAACGTGATGCCTGCCACGCGCTTCGTCATGGGGTCCGAACCGGGCACATTCCCACAATGCAGCCCATTATGGCCCCCTGCCAGGATGCGCTTGGGGTTGGCCCGGTTGACGCGGAACAACCGATACCCGCGCATCCCCCCGGTCCAGGTGCCCCCATCCCCCCACGGCGCATCCACTCGGTACATCCGGTTGTTCTCCCAGTGGTTCAGAAACGCGATGTCAAAGCTCGACACCAGCGGATCGGGATGCTGCACGATGCGCTCAAGTACCGCACGGGTAGCGCGGTGTTCCAGCATTTCGTCGTGGTCGATGCTCAAAAACCAGTTGGCATCGGTCACCGTCGTCGCAAACTCCAGAAGCGCGTTGCGCTCGTCGCGCTCGTTGAAGTCCCCTGCCCAGTATGTCACCCGGCAATCAGGCTGACGGCTGGGATGCTTGGACAAGCTGTGGTTCAGATACCGCTGTGCCCAC
>JACCDR010834769.1_pt1 | contig 36126 bp, 58 predicted proteins | sample 7446431 | NCBI WGS metagenome assembly JACCDR01 (sample SAMN15323443, study PRJNA562643) | freshwater metagenome | isolation source: river surface water | place: USA:Blue River Watershed | collected 2017-08-17 | reverse complement strand
TTGTTGTCGGAGATGGGACAAACATTAAAATTTATGTTAATGGCATAACAAGAGGTACGCTAGCTCACCCGAACTGGCCAAGTCAGTTGTACCCTATCTTTTTTGGAAGTACGCTTGATTCTAACGTCTCAAATTGTACAGTTGATGAGTTTTTATTGTACGATGGTGTCTTGTGGGCTTCTGACTTTACACCTCCTGATGTGCCTTTTAGTTATTAAAAGAGGGTGATTTATATTTTATTCAAGCTAATATGCTTTTTTATAAATACACTACTTATTTTCACATAACTCCTGCATCAACAGCGACAAGTACCCAGCCTAAAATTGTTCACTTTTCTATGTTTCTGAGGTAATCTCATCTGCATAGTTTGTTGTGGGTGCTTGCGCGTTATGCGCCTAGTTAGAACCTAGCGGCAAACAGTTACATTAGCGTCAGGGTATTTTCGGCAAGCATCTAAGTATTTTGCAATCCACGGTACAAAATGCTCCCAAAGCCCCCATCCGTTGCTTGCGTTAAACTGTTCATAATGCGATTTATTGCTAACCATTTTTGCTAGTCCCTCAGCGAGAGGTTCTATCAAGTCTTTTGCTTTAGTAATCCCTAATTCTTCGGGTCGCCAAAGATGCTTATAAATTCCAGCTTCTTCAGCCATCGCGTTTAAGTTATGCGTAATATTCGCATCATAAACTTCATTGCCATTATCAAGCGTTAAATAAACGTCTAAACTCATAATTACCTCTTGTTTGTTCTAACTCTTGCTTTAACAGTGACACCAACCCATCCACTGTCTAAGCATTAAAAATAAAGTGATTCATTCGCTAGGCTTATAAACGTGTGGGGTTGCGCATGTTAAGCCAGTAGTTAGGTTTTAATCTTCCAAAATATCTTTCAAATAGTTTAAAATAGTTGTTGCACAACGCAAATACCCTTCGGCTTCCAAAGTGTTTGCTGTAAAACCATTAGCTTTCATATCCTCATAAAGAATAGTGGCTTCTTTGTGTATGTCTTCAATAGTTAATTTTAAGTTTTCAAACTTGTGTTTATAAGTATGCAAACTATCTGTTTTTTTGCTAACCTGAGCCTTAATAATCAATTCTAATTGCTTTGCTATTTCTGATACTTCACTCATCGCAAATACTCCACAATCTAACTCAGCAATCAAGCAGGAAAACGCCCCACGCTGACTTGAGTTATTGTTTAAGTTTGTGCTACTGTAAAGTAGCGTTAATCAAATAGGGCGTTTCCTCTTATTGCTATAGTTAAATCCCAAGATCACTTCTAAGTTGATTATAGTACGCTTTCAACTGTTCACACCTTTCTTTTATACGCCCCTCTTTTTCAAGATCGCGCTTATAAACAAATGATTTAACACGCTTGTCGGGTTCAATATGCGACACAATATGCAATTCCCTTTGTTCGTACCCTATTAAATGCTCAGGCGTATCAACTAAGCAATAATCGACACTAGCAGCTTCACAATCCCACAACATCATATAACCGCGCATTTGCCACTCGTAATCGTCCGCATTTGTTGCAAACAATGGAAACGTAGCCAAAGACCATGATGTTTTAATATCGCGGATTAATTTAGTGTCGTGATCATAAATATCACACTCGCCTGTTATCCACTCATTGGATCGCCTCTCGGTGTTTTTTGTGTAAGGTTTACTTAAACGAAACTCTACACTGTTAAGTAGGTCAATACTTTGTTGTTCGCAATCTATGCCTTTTTGCATTGGTTTAGTGCTTACACGCTCACGAACGCCAAAATACAATGCGCGTATTTCGTCCTCTACCACTTTTTTTGCTGACTCGCTAAGACCCGCGTTTTTGGCGCGGGCTTCGGTCATAGCTAATTTAAGAGAGCTACAACGGATTAGCATTTTAAGCCTCCATGATAGCGGCGTGTTGTTCGTTTGTTAAATCATATTGGTCAAAAATTTGCTGTTTTGTTGCTGCGCCTGTTTTGACTGCTTCAATAGCTCTGACCAAGTCATTAAGCTTCTTTTTTTGTTGCGGTTGTTTAGGTTGTTGTTTTGGTGCTGGCTCTGGTGTGTGTGCATCGGTATCATTATCCCCCTCAGTCGGGATACAAAAAGCCTGCATGTAAGCGTATTTCATTGCAGCCGACATTGCTTTATTGGTCGCCTTATCTGCACTATCCATTGCCTCACCAAACGTCTTAACAGTGTGCTTTGAGCCATCGCTAACGGAAATAAAATCAAACTCACAATCGACAACAACATAAAATAACGGAAAACCTTTATTTGATTGCCTTTCGATGCACTCGCGTGACAAAACACGAGGCATAACAATCAATCCTGCATCAACCATAGGCCGAGCTAATGAATTATAAACATCATCAATACCGCGAAAACGGTAACCTTGCTGGCTATTGTTGCGGTTCTTGCTGATGCCCTCAGCAGCCATAACTGCCATTACTTTATTAATTGCCTTATATACTTCTACCATGTCTTAATCCTCAAATTGTTTTACTTGCTTTTTAAACTCAGCAAGCGATTGTAAAACACAATACATTGCTTTAGATAAGCTGCTAGACTGTGCGAAAAACGTATATGGTACACCGTTAAGCGTACCGCTAATTGTGGCCATGTATCGGCCATTTTTTCGGTTGCGCTTAATATCCATAATTGGATACCAACTCTTGAGCCTTATTTTCTAATGCTCTGTTTTCAGCAAGAATACGCTCAATTCTTGCGTTATGGTCGGCTCTGATAAAAGCTAATCGCTTTGCTTGGTTATGCTCTTCAAAAAGAGCAACAACCAAAACTGAAAGAACACCTAAAAGAATATAAGTAACCATTTTTAAATCTCCTTTTCAATTAATGCCGCAACTTCACGACACATATCATCAGTCAAATAACAATCCAAAACAACATCGTTTGAATCGTCCTCTCCGTCAGTGTAAACAAATACAACGGCTTGATTGCGAACAGTTACATCAAGTCGCTTGTAGATTGTTTCTTTTTCGCCTGACATGTAAAAATCTCTAACCTCTTCAACGCTAAAAGATGCGCGAAAACTTGAGTATTCTGAACTAAAAAAAACTTGCCAGTTTTCTTTGCTTACATAATCAACTGTGAACATTTTTATATCCTCGTTTTGTATGTGCTAATCATAGCGATTAACTACCAATAACAAAAACAAGTAATTTTGATATAAGCACTATGTTTTTTTAGAAAAACTGATATATTCGCAAAAAACTAAAACAGAGGCAAAAAATGACAATCAAAGATTTATATATTTTTATTGCAAACAAAACAGCTAAAGACGTTTTAAGATACGATGCTCACGACAATCACAAGATCATGCTTGCTGTTAAATACATCTCAGTAAAGTTAAATCTTAGTAGTCGGATTATCGAAAACTGGGTAGATGTTAATTTTATCGCTAGAGATCATCGCGTAAGTTTTTACAACTTAATGCGCGAACTTGGTCACAACGTAAAATTAAGTGAATTAAACAGCTTGAAACCGACCAAAAAAAGAGTATTATAACTTTTGCGGCTTATTCCTGTTTTCATAATTTTTTGGGTTTAGGCCGCTAACAACCGCATGGGCATTGGATTGTGTTGCGTCCCACGCGCAACTAAAGCAATCGTTTTTAGTGGCAAAACAAACAGTGTCCAGTCGGTTGTTGCGTAACTCAGCAGGTAGAGAGTTGAGCGAAAGTTTAGCGGGTCGCTGGTTCGATTCCAGCCGCAACAACATTCAAGACTGAATTATTCAGCCGTTGTCGGACAACGAATTGTAAGCAAGGAAGCGTACTGACTTCACACCTGTAAAATAATAATATGTTTATCCCAATCTTCTCCCAACCACTCCACACAGACGAAAACGGCACTAAATATTGGCGCGATGATGCTTTAAATGCTTATTGTAAGTCAATTGGCGTTGCTGCATACGTTTGGATAATAGAAACACAATCAGGCCGTAGATCGCGTATTTTAGTCAATACAAACGGCGATATTTTAGAAGATAATCCCGATGTGGACACAATAAAAAAAGCCGCAGATAAACTACGGCTCTTTGTTTAATTAGTCAACTTTAACCACTGCTCATGTGGCATTGTTGACCGACCATAACGCCAATTAAAAACCGTCTGAGTACACACGTTTAACTTTGTGGCCACGTCTTTAATTGACAGTTTATTGATGACCATGAATGTCTTTAAGTTTAGCGGCGTATAGCCGCTTTCGGGTAGGTTCATCAAAATAAACTCCCTTGTTTAATTGATTCGGCTTGCTCAAGATTGGAACACGCCACTTTAAAATAAGATTCTTTTAATTCAGTGCCGATAAATTTTCGACCCATTTGCAGCGCGACATGACCCTCTGAGCCGATACCAGTAAACGGACTAAACACCACATCGCCATCTGTTGACCATAACTGCATGGCGCGTTCAATCACATCTAATTGTAATGGGCTGATATGACGCTCATCGTTGTTGTCTCGTGCGTTCATGTATTGTAATGTGCGTGTTTGGTTAATATCCATCCACACAGGCGAGGCGTAACGCTGCCAAATATCAATTGGTGTAGCGTCATTTGTTGGAGTCCAATACAAACTGCCATCTACGCGATCATTTGCTTTAAAATCGCGTGGCGGCTCGTCGCCAACGTAATATTTTAATTCGCCCTCGCATGGCTTGTCATTTTCGCCATCTTTACGCATAACCACTAAGTAATCAGCAATACCTTGTCGGCTCATGGTTGAGTCTTTTTTTAGTTGCTTATGCAATAAACCTAATGCTTTAGTACGTTGCATTGCTACCACTGGATCTTTCCAAATACAAACCTCAGAATGATAAATAAAGCCAGCTTTTTGATGTTCGCGTATAATTTCGCCGCGAAAATCACGGATTCCAATATAACCATCATTAGCTTTTGATGTTGGTAAATTCATGCAATGGATAGCAACTAAACGACCAGCTTTTAATGTGCGATAACATTCACGGATTAAATACTGATAATGCGTCCAAAACGTAGAACGATCCGCATTATTACCCATATCGCGCTCGCTATTGCTAAACACATAAAGCGACTCAAATGGTGGCGAATAGATGATAAAATCTATGCTATTGTCGGGCATATCGGCTGTTACTTCTACACAATCAGCATTATAAACGGCAAAGTTTGCACCTAATTTTTGATTTAAGACTTTCATGTTATTTTCCTGTTTTTAACCAAGTTGGATATTTAATTGTAACGGTAGGATTGTAAGCGGCTGTTTGGCTAGTCGCTTTGCTGAAATCGGTAAACGCATCGCCTGCTATTTTTGCCATTTCTGACATCATTAACTCAGCCTGTGCATCTTTGCGTTTTATGTTTTCTAATACCATGCCCTCGATGTCAGCGGTAATGATATAAACATTAACAGGCTTTCTTTGACCAAAACGCCAGCACCGTCTTACAGCCTGATAATATTGCTCCCACGAATCGGACAGGCCGACAAATATCATGTTGTGGCAATGTTGAAAGTTCATACCAAAGCCAGCAATGCGAGGCTTAGACACTAAAACGCGGTGCGATCCGTCAATAAATCCCATCATTCGGGATTCTTTATGCTCTTGTTTGTCACTGCCAGCAATCTGTACTGAGTCGGCAATCATGCTTTGCAACATATCACCCTCATCATTTAACGCGCACCACACCAAAACAGAACCATTAATACTGTTTGCGATGTCTGCTGCTGCTTTGCACCTTGCCTCGACAGTATCGCGCCTTGCTGAATTTCGCTCGCTTAATGATTGCGCTAAAGCTGGCAATAAACCATCATTAACGCCTGATTCGATAGTAATTTGTTCGATGTTTAGCAGTGGTAATGTCGGCTTTTTTGCGAATCCAAAAACACTCGGATCACGCATAATTACCGACCAAGTTGCAAGCCACTCGAAAAACTTTTTTTGACCATGACCTTTTAAACGCCATTTTGAAGTATCAGCACCATCATGAATAAAAAACGTGGCCAACATTTCGACTTGGCTCATAATTCCCAAAAATTCGCTTTGTGTGCCTAATTCCATATAGTCATTAGGTGATGGTGTAGCAGATGCACTTAAACGGTATGGGGTTTGGCTAAATGCTTCGGTGATACGTTTTCTTAATTTTCCGTCCAAGCCTTTTAATATTGAAGATTCATCAAGCACTACGCCAGCGAACAATCCACAATCAATGTTATGCAAATTTTCGTAATTAGTGACGTAAATACCACGATCGCCAATATCTTCGTTCTCACGCGCACCGATAACATCAAAATTAAATTTTAACGCCTCTTGCTGAATTTGCTTAGATACACACAAAGGCGCAAGAATCAAAACAGGCTTTTGCGTGTATTCCTCAACGGCCTCAGCCCATGCCAATTCGCAATTGGTTTTACCTAAGCCAGTATCTAAAAATAATGCAGCTTTGCCGCGTTTTGTTGCCCATTCTACACAAGCCTTTTGATAGTCAAAAAGCCAGTCATGTGTACACGCATAATCAAAGCCAGCGTCTATTGTTTTTAGCTGCTTTGTTGCGATAAATTTTTGATATTCATTCATGTCATAATCCTGTCATTTTGTTTTGACAGTCGCAATATACCACAAATAAAAATTATAAAAACATAATTTTACCTTTATATAAACAAAACTGATATACAAATAAAAATCATCAATTTTGCTTATAATGTTAATTAAGTCGGTGTTTTTTGTTATAATCATGAGGCCGCAAAACACTCTTGACCAAATAGACGGCCATCTATCAAGAGCAAGCCTTTTACCGTTAGGGCGCGTGTGCGGCTAATCTTTTAACGGTAACAATTAACGGTGTCAAAATATGAGCGTAGATGCTACTCGTTGGGCATGGTCTGTTGATGTCCAAAAATCAACCGAAAGACTTGTTTTATTGTCGCTTGCTGATAGAGCAAACGAAGATAACGAATGTTACCCATCAATGCAAAGAATCACAAATGACACAATGCTTGACATTAAAACTGTCAAAAAAGTCATATCAGATTTAATTCAAAAAGGTCTAATTTTAGACACTGGTGAGCGTAAAGGCTTTACTCAAAAAGTGCGCGTTTTGCGTTTAATTGGTGTTGATTGTAGAGAAGATAAACAAACCCAAAAACGGAATGATTCCAAAAACGGAATGAACCCAAATTTCCCGACAAATGAACCCAAAATTGGGTCGAATAATGAACCCAAAATTGGGACGCAGAATCTAAAAGAGAATCTAAAAGAGAATCTAAAAAATAATAGTGATTTTTTTGATGTCTTTTGGACTGAGTATCCAAACAAAACAGCAAAACAGGCTGCAATAAAAGCATGGTCAAAGTTAAAGTTGAATGAAACTTTGTTTAACCAAATTATTGACGCATTAAAAAAACAAAAACCACATTTTAAAACTGGCTTTATTCCACACCCTGCAACTTGGTTGAATAACAAGCGATGGGAAGATGAGATACAAGAACAGCTCAAACAACAACCGACTATTAAACCATTTGAAAAAGTGGTTACACCCGAAAACGCGGCTAGTGCCTCAGACTTTGTGGCAACAAAAAAAGAACCGTTAAGCGAAGAAGAAAAAGCGAGACGAAAAGCGTTTTTATTATCACAACGTCAATAACCAACAGAGTAAAACAAAATGACTATAGAACATAGCGTACTGCCCCAGTCTTTAACTTTAGAACAAGCGATCATTGGCGGCTTAATGTCAGATCATGACTTTCAATGCTTTGATGATGTCGCGGCAATTTTGACAGCCAAAGACTTTTACACAAAAAAGCACAGTATTCTTTTTACAACTATTTTTGATTTGTTCAAAAGTGGAGGCTCTGCCGATGCCTTGTCTGTGTTTGAAAACCTAAAAAATAACGGTTTATTAGAAAAAATCGGTGGCGAGGCATATTTGGAACAAATTCTAAGAGATAGCCCAGCGACAACAATCAACATATTGCACTACGCGCAAAAAGTTAAATATTTAGCTGTTTGTCGTCAGTTAATAAAAACTTGTGCTGATGTAATTGAAAACACAAAAGAGCATCACGACAGACCACTTGCTGAAATCTTAGACTTTGCAGAATCGCGCATTTTTGAGACAAAAGATGCGCTAGACCTAAAAGCAGGTGAGCCAAAACTTATCAAAGAAGTATCAAGAAAGGTGGTTGCAGATATTGAGGAGCGATTCACCAATGGCGGCGAAATCACTGGATTGTCGACAGGCTTTTATGATTTGGACGAGCTAACGCTAGGCTTGCAAAAAAAGGAGTTAGTGATTATTGCTGGTTGCCCCAGCATGGGTAAAAGCACGTTTGCTTTTAACATTGCAGAAAATGCAATGCGGTCACAAGTTAAAAATGGCGACACAAAATCGGCAGGCATTATTTTTTCAATGGAAATGTCAGACAATGCCTTAGTTGAAAAAACGATTGCGAGTTTGGGAAAGGTGCAAAGCCATAACTTGAGAAAAGGCGATGTTCAAGACAGCGATTGGCCAAAAATAACATCAGCAGTGAGTGAGTTTGCAAATTGGCCATTTTACATTGATGACACTAGCGCAATCACAATAACCGAAATTAGGGCAAAGGCGCGTAGAATCAAGAAAAAACACGGTGCGATTAGTTTTGTGGTTGTTGATTACTTGCAATTGATGGGGTCAACTGAAAAAGGCTTTAGTCGTGAGAATGAGGTGGCAACAATATCGCGATCACTAAAAGCCCTTGCCAAAGAGCTAAACTGCCCAGTGGTGGCACTTGCACAGCTAAACCGTGGTATTGCAGCAAGAGCAAACAAACGCCCCGTAATGAGTGATTTGCGCGAATCAGGACAAATTGAGCAAGACGCGGATTTAATGATGTTTGTCTACCGTGATGAGTATTACAATGCTGAATCAGAGGACAAAGGCATTGCTGAGATTATTGTCGCTAAACAGCGTAATGGTGCTGTTGGCACTGTTAGACTTGCAACAGACTTGGCACGCTCTAAATTCTTAAACTTGGCAAGAAATAACGCATATTAGGAGGTTTTTATGAGCAAGATTATTGTTAGAAAAAGCAAAAACAGCATTGATTTTTTTGATAGAGACAATTTGTTTTATGATTTAACGCTAACTCAGATAAAATTGCATGGCGTTGACTATTGGCTTAATCATTTATCTGCTAAAACTTGGTTTAATGATGAAGTTAAAAACCAGTTTTTACGATTAATCTAAAATAAGGCGGTGTAATGCCGCCACAGGTGGAGCATGATTAATTTTTTAACATCGTTATACGGCTCATTTGTCGTATTTAGCTTAATGCTTTGTTTTGATATTAGACGAAAAGTAGCTAAAAGCGGCTAGAAGTAGCTAATTTTATTGATATTTTTTATTTTATCTTAGACAAACTTTAGACATTGAGGCAAAAATGACAGAACTAGAAATTGAAGAATTAAAAAAAGACCGTGAACGGCTAAATTTTATTTTGACTAAAGCTAAGATTGATGTCGATTTTAACGGCATATGGTTTAGCGTGCTGATGTACAAAGGCAAGCCGATTTCATTTGAGGGTAAAGACCCTTTGATTGTGATTGATAACGCCATGGCTTTTTGGAGGTCGAAAAATGGTACTACTTGATGCTGATTTGCCTTATCCGCCGAGCGTCAATCACTACTGGAAATCAGGGCGCAAAAAGTTATCAAGTGGTAAAACTATCCCTTATCGCTATAAATCACCACAGGCTTGTAAGTTTATCAGTGATGTTAAGGCGATTGTTGGCAAATGCACAATGTCGCTTTATCGCTTAGGTGTTGAGATATTAGTCTATCCACCCGATAACCGAACAAGGGATATAGACAATATCGCTAAAGGAGTGCTTGATAGCTTAGTAACTTGTGGGCTTATGCAGGACGATGAGCAAATAGATGATTTGCATATAATCCGATGCGACAAAATCAAAGGCGGCAAAATTCGCGTAAGACTGTTTGAGATAGCCTAGTAGTAGGGTAGCATAAAAAAGCGCGTTACTATGCCTTAAACGCGATTTAAATAGGGTTTAAACCGATGAATGAGCAAGACTATAAGGATTATTGTTTGTATAAGTACGTTGCAGAGTTAGAAAAAGAGCAAAGGGATAAATTTTTTGCATTGTTTGACAAGATACACGGCGCAAAGAAGCTGGATGAATTAAAACAGAAAGCGCGTAAGGTGTACTTGGAGTTAAACAAATGTACTTAATGTTTTCAGCTTGCTTATCAGTTTTACTGATAATCGGTTTTAGATTGTTTTTGGATTGTTTATAATGAATCAGGACTTACCGCCAGTGATGGCAACAACAAATAGAGGTATTTATGTTAGTGCAACTAGTAACGATTGGACGTGATGCAGAATTAAAAAGCGCAAATGGCAAGCCATTTTTGAGTGTGTCTGCTGCTTATGATGTAGGCTACGGCCAAAACAAAAAGACGCAATGGCTATCCTTAACGATGTGGGGGGCACAGGCTGAAAAATCGGCGCAATATCTGACAAAAGGAAAACAGATCGTTGTGAATGTAAGCGATTTGCACGTTGAAGAACACAATGGCAAAAGTTACCTGAAAGGCACGATTCAAGGTTTTGATTTTGTGCGTGGTGGTGGCCAAGATAAGCATAATGAAGATAAGTCAAACGGTTATCAACCGCAAAGACAACAACAGCAAAATAATAACTTTGACGATGACCTCCCGTTTTGATAAGTTATTGATTTTATTGCGTATTTCATTTTCTGATTATATGCCATCGGCCTTATCAATAAAACTGATTAGGAAAAATATTTAAAACTGTTATGATGATTTTGCGGCTAGGGGTGCAACCCGAAAACGTCTAGTCAACGTGCCGCAATCCTCGACTAACCTTTGACTAGAGGTATAAAAATGACAAATATAAGCAATTCGGTAATATATAAACGGCTAAAGAGTGGTATGAGCCTAGAAGATGCTCAAACATTGCCTTTGTTTTGGAATAGAAAATTAACACTTGAAAAAGTTAATGAAATAAAAAAAAGCGGATTAACGTTAAATTCAGCAGCAGTTGCATTAGGTGTAACCACGCCAACATTAGCTGGATTTTTAAAACGTCGCAATATTGTTTGGCCAACTAAAGGGATTTACTACAAGGCAGGGCAAAAAAATCCTGATTCTGTTCGAGCAAAATGTGAAGCTTCTGGTGTAAGTGCTGATGCAGTTTGGGCGCACATGAGACGCAAAGGTTTAGAGTTACAAGATGCGATTGAGTGCGTACAAAACAACAAAAACAGACGAAAAAAAGTTGGCAAGGTTAATTTTTATGATTACGAGTTGAAAAAAAGGCGATTAACAAAACAAGAAATTATTGAATGTGAAAAGCTTGGTCTAACCTATATCGAAAGTGCAAAACATTTAAAAGTTCCATATATGACGTTAGTTTCAAGAATTAATAAAATGGGTATTACTTGGCGTGGCAAAGGTAATAGATTTGGAGATGAAAAATGAACCATTATTTTAAAGACGTGCAGACATTAAAAGCGGTAGACGTTTACCGAGTGTTAGTGCTTTTTGATGTTAAAAGCCATCCAATTGGCCATGCTATCAAGAAATTATTATGCGCTGGCAAACGTGGCGCAAAGGATTATCGTCAAGACTTGTTGGAAGCAAAAGCAAGTATTGATCGTGAATTGGCAATGATGGATGAAGATGAGCAAAGCACAACAAGGCAGGACGAAATTAACATGCTTAAACAAGCGTTAAGAGAGGTGAGTGATGCCTAAATGGGTTAGTACAGCAGAACGAATGCCAACAAACCAAGAACACGAGCCATGTAATAATTATCATTTTGTTTTGTATGATTGGGGTAATGATATGAAAATGGGTAAAGCTATTGCAATGTACATGGATGGCGAGTGGTGGATTAATTACACCGCTAAACTTGTTAAACCTGTTAAATTTTGGCTGGAAGATGACACCGATACTTAAAGCAAGTACCTAATACCTAACTTAAGGCGTAAACACCCACAACAAACTAAACAATGACTAACCCACTTTAAGCAAATGCACGATAATTGGCTGGGTGTTTATCGCGCTTGAAGTGAGAGTTAGAAAGCGAGGAAACAACAATGAAAAATATTATTGATACTGTTATAAATGGAGAGGATGGAGTTGTTTTTTACAGAACAAAAAATGGCGAGCCTGTTTTTCAGAGAGCTTATGCCGTAGATGCTTATAGTTCTATACGATTTATGGATTGGAATCCGTCTGAATTAAGAGCTATTGCCGACTACATGGATAAAAACCCACATCAACGATGTATGGATGACGGCAGTGGAATGATGACTTTAACTGATAAACCAAAAAGATATTAGCGTCTAACTATTGAACTAACAGGCAACAACCCCACTGCCGTAAGCAACTTAGACTATGCCAAAAGCATAGAAAAGTAAACAGATTGGCTGGGTTGTTGTCCTTGTTAAGTGACGAATTAGACATGGGAGCAAATATGGATACTGAATGCCAAAAAGAAAAACACAAAGATAAATGTTGTTGTAATTGTGTTTATCATATTGAGGATTTCCACCACTGCACTACTGTAAATCGCGCAACTGGTGAATGTGTTTGCAAAAAACACAAAGGATGGATTTGTATGCCTGATAATAAGATAGCATATTCAGGATGGACAGAGCATGGGATGTGTGAGATGCACACAATTAGATTTTAAGTGTTTTTAATGTCTAACTACCGCATTAACAGGCGCAAGCCCACAACGATTTTTGATTAACGATGGTGATTATATGACAGATGAAAAAACACAGCAACCGCTTGGGGTTGCATCGGACTTAAATGCGGAGTTATGCGTTAAAGACAAGAAAAGACTAGATTGGCTTGAGGAAAACACAAACTTTAGCCTAAATTTTCGTAAAAACCGTTGGTCTTGTGCTAAGCCAACAAACTATGAATACAATGCATATAAAACTATGCGTGAAGCTATTGATGCGGCAATGAATGGAACATGGCAGGACTAGATTATGACAGCCGTTTATTTAGGTATGGGTGGCACTTTAAATGCAGAATTAAGAAGAACCGCCGAGCTATTAGTTGAGATTACAGAAAAGCAAGGCGTTTATTTTGCTATAGCATTTTTGTATGATGCTTCTTATGACCATGACAGAATCAAAAAACTACTGCCTTTTCTTGAAAAAGAAAAAGGCTCAATAAAAAACGAGGCAAAACATGATTAGAAAGTTTTTTATGCGGTTATCATTTAAGATATTTTTTGATAAATATAAATGGTATAGGCGTTGGTATGGTGGACGTTGGGAATGTTGGTATGTCGATATTTGCAAAGGAATGATATGGCACGACATTAAGAAGCACGAGCAAGGCTACCCAAACCGTCCGCCTTGTTGTTTTGGCACTCCGATATGCGAAGATTACCCTTACAAAGAATAACGCATAACAAATAATTAACTGGCACAACACAACAAAAGCAGACTTTAGATGCCGTGTGTGGTTGTGTCCAGTTAAATTGGTAGTTATGCGGATTTAATTTAATGAGAGGTTTTTATGGAAGGCTATGTAGTAACAGTAAATCAAAAAGCATTGTTTTTTTGGCGTAACTTATACAAAAAACATAAGTATTTGTATTTTGCGTTAAAAATAACAATAACGCCTATTTTGATAATTCTTTTATTGATTCACAAACTTGCGTTTAACTGTCTTTTGTTTATTGGTATAAACCCATTAAAAGAATAGACGCATAACAACTGAGCTAAACCGTAAAACCCCTAGTTTTTGGCTGTTTACCGTAATTTTTATACGGCAAAACATTAAAAAATGGCGTTTTGGGTTTTATCGGTTTGAGTGATTAGTTAGATGTGTTGAGTTTTTGCGATAAAGTGTGGAGGGTATTATGATTTTATATCAACCAACATTACACGAAAAAGGTTGGTCACGTTATAGCGAAAGAGCTTTTGCTCACGAGTTTAATAACGTATTCAAAACAAAAGAAGAAGCCATTGCTTTTGCTCAAAAATGGTTAGATTTTGAATATTCGCAAGATATTGTAAGAATACCTAAAGACTTGGGGATTGATTGCAATGAGCTTTATTTTGACGAATAAACATCTAACTACCGCATTAACAGGCGCAAGCCCAAACAAATTACGATTAACGAGAGGTTACTATGAACGAGAAAATTGAGCAAGCATCGGACGGGGTTGCGTCCGTGTTGAATGCTGAGTTAGATACGCTGAGAAAAGAGAATGAGCAATTACGACTACAGCGCGATGACGCAATAAAAATGCTTGCAGAATGGTGTGTGGCCGTGTCCGAGAATGGTGCTAGTTGGGATGATTGGGACGAATACTATAAAAATGCAATGTATAGGCCATGTTTTTTGCGAGAATTGCTCGATGCTGCAATAAAAGAAGAATTGCAAAACTCTTGGATTAGTATCTAACTAAACCGCGTAAGGCGTAACGCCCTACGCAACTATAAAATTACGCGATAATAGCATGGGGCGTTATCGCACTTGACGCAGGAGTTAGATATGCGCGTTTTATTGGCTTGTGAAGAATCGCAAGCAGTTTGTAAAGAGTTTAGAAAGTTAGGGCATGAGGCTTATTCTTGCGATATTCAGCCTTGCTCTGGTGGCTACCCCGAATGGCACTTACAGCAAGATGTAACCGAGCTTCTAAAAAAAGACTGGGATATGATTATCGCTTTTCCGCCTTGCACTGATTTAGCTGTGAGTGGTGCAGCATGGTTTGAGCAAAAACGAAAAGACGGCAGACAACAAACAAGTATTGATTTTTTTATGTTATTCGCTAGTGCTAAGTGTGAAAAAATAGCAATTGAGAACCCCGTGGGAATTATGTCTAGTTTATGGCGTAAACCTGACCAGATAATACAGCCGTATCAATTCGGTGATGCGTTTGAAAAGAAAACGTGTTTATGGTTAAAAGGACTGCCAAAACTTGAGCCTACCAACATCGTAGAGCCACCAAAACGCACTGAGTTTGCAAGCGGTAGGAGTATGCCCGCATGGTATGCAGATGCTTGGCGACTAAAGCCAAAGGAACGCGCAAAACTGCGTAGTAAGACGTTTCATGGTATTGCAAAAGCAATGGCTGAACAATGGGGAGCGCATATCTAACTAGTATTAGATATCCTAATTGACGTATTAATTTACGTCAGTTTTGATGTGTAATATTTTTTATTTTTGTTTATAAACAGAGGTTTAGAGATTATGAGTAACAAAGAAAATAGAATAAAATCATTGCCTGATGTTTTTATGCTGGCTTCATTGGTTCAATTTAAATACATTCAAACGATTAGCTGCCCCAACAGTGTTAATTTTGTTGTTGGTATGGCTGGAGGGTATGAAGTTTTTGGAGATCCAAGCCAATATGATGAATTTATGGATAAATACTTAACATGGCTTGAAAAAAGAAAGTCTTGATAAAAGCTAATTAACTGCTACTCTTAGTTAAAAAATAAGGGTGGCGGTTATGGCGTTTGAGGGTGTGAGCATTGATATAATGCACAATGTTTTAATAGTCACAAGCGGACTAACTCAGAAGATTTTATTGCAAAAAAGTCTTAAATTTGAGAACAATCAAGAATTGGATTGTTTTGTAAAAGAGTTGGAAAAAAAGGCATGGTTTGATAAAGATGTTAAAAACCTTGTTATAAATGCGGCAACATCAGCCATGAATGGGATTTGATTATGCTTAAATTGTTATTAGTGCGTGAGATCAAAAACGAAAAACAAACGCATGGCCGATTGTTTAAAATTGGCAAAGATGATAAGCGCGAGTTTATTTGTTATACACTTGAAGATAAAGAGCGTTTAGTTAAGGTAAAGGGTGAGACAGCAATACCAACGGGCAAATACACTGTAATCGTCACCATGTCGCCACGATTCAAAAAAGAACTGCCTTTAATTTTGAATGTCCCTAATTTTAGTGGTGTGCGTTTTCACGGTGGCAATAATGAAAACGACAGCGAGGGTTGTCCATTGCTTGGCATGGTTCGCCATAGCAACGCAATTTCTAATTGTGCGCCAGCCGTTGCATTGGTTACTAAAATGATTAAAGAAGCGAAAGAAGCGCAATTAACTATTGTTTGATTTCATGTCAGGGAACGGACGCCCCTTTTATGCCGCTACACACGCGGCTTTTTTATTGCCTGTTTTTTGATTTGTGCTATATTGTCTAACATAACAAAGTTAGAGGTGCATCATGTCAAGATTAAAAGAGCCTTCAACATGGGCAGGAATTGGCCTTATCTTAACCGCTATCACGCCAGTATTGCCGCTTGCTTATAGTACGCCTGTGGGTGCGTTAATTGGGGTATGTGGTGGCATTGCGTATATATTGCGTGAGGGTAAGGCAAATGATTAGCAATTTTGTTTTGTTGACTGTTTTAAAGTCGGATTTTATTATAGTTACTCCGATTGTTATTCCTGCGCCAATTGCTGAGGAATGTAAACATGATCCAAAGCCTAAGAAGTGCAAACAATGAGACTATTTGAACTTAGCGCGGCTGCTTCAGAAACGTTTAATTATATTGCTGTTCCGTGTGTCACTTTTGCAATTGTTTGTTTGAGGTCGATGTATTATGGCGGTAAACGATGGTACACAGTTATTATTGAAGCTTTATTGTTTGCTATTGTTAGTCGTGTTTTGTTGCCAGTTGCTATTGATTTTTACCAAACAATTTTTAAGTTAACGACACAATCAGCTTTTGATTACGCGTTTTTAACGTGTATCAGTATTGGTTTTGTTGGCATAGAGACAATGAGCAATGTATTAAAAAATTGGGTGAACAAAGAGGTTCAGAAATGAAATATTTGCCAGCTTATACTATAAGCTCATTTGTTTTGTTTCCTTTTTTGCTTTTATATTTTTTCGTTAATACTTTGGGGTGATTATGGCAGCACCATTTGGGAATAAGTTTTGGCTTGCTAGGTCATCACATGGCCGCAATCCGATATTTAAAAGCCCTGATGAATTATGGATTGCTGCTTGTGAATATTTTGAATGGGTGCAATCTAATCCGCTTTATGAAGATAAAGTTAATTTTCATCAAGGCCAAGCTGTGCATGAAGCAGTGCCAAAAATGCGAGCGATGACCATTCAGGCATTAACATTTTTCCTTGATATATCAGACGAAACATGGGCTAATTATTGCGCTAATAAAGATTTTATTGGAATCACGACACAAATTAAGAAAGTTATCTATTCTCAGAAGTTCGAGGGCGCGGCGGCTGACTTACTTAACCCTAATATTATTGCAAGAGAGCTTGGGTTATCTGATAAGGTGCAGAACGAACATACAGGCGCGAACGGCACAGTATTACCTGCACCTGTATTTAACTTTAACCCGATTAAACCAAAAGATGATTAATTTTGAATACCCTGCAAAATTACATGAATCATTTGTTAATCTCACCACAAACAATTATGACGTTATTGTGTGGGAGGGTGGGCGCGGAGGTGCAAAATCTCAAGCTTTGGCGTGTATTGGTGTGGCCGAATCATTTATTGATGATGGTGTTATCCTTTGTTGCCGAGAGATTCAGAAATCAATCGCTGATAGCCTTTACGCAACCATAGTTAGTTGCATCTATAAATACAAATTAGAATCATATTTTAAAATACTTCAAACAGAGATCACAAACCTTGTAACTGGTGCGCGTTTTATCTTTGCAGGATTAAAAACAAACATTACCAGCATTAAGTCTATTGATAAATTAAGAGTAGTTTTAACTGATGAAGCCGAAAACATAAGCCAAACATCATGGGATTATTTAAGGCCGACACCGCGCTATGGTCGAGTAAGGTTTTATATTGTGTTTAACCCACGATTCGAGCAAGACGCAACATGGCAAGAATTTGTTGTTAAAAAAGATGAAAGAACATTACATATAACAATTAATTTTAATGATAATCCTTTTTTCCCCGAGTCATTAGAACGTCAAAGGCAACGTGATTTAAGAGGCGATGCAGGGCGTTATCGTTGGATATGGGAGGGTAAGTTTTTAACTATATCTGATGCAGCAATTCTTGCTAAGAAATTATCAATATTACGTTTTGAAGTTGATGATAGTTATGGACTGCCCTACATTGGTGTTGATTGGGGTTTTAGTGTTGACCCTACAGCAGCAATTGAAGCATACACAAAAGACGATTGTTTATATATTAGAAACGCTTGTGCTAAAGTAGGTTTAGAATTAGACGACACGGCAAACTATTTAAAAAACCATATTCCTAATATAGAAAAATATACGTCAAGAGCCGATAACGCACGTCCCGAGACAATCAGCAAGGTTAAAAAAGAAATACCATTAATAAAAGCTTGTACAAAATGGAAAGGCTCTGTTGAGGATGGAGTTGCTTTTTTGCAATCTTTTAAGGCTATTTATGTGCATCCTGACGCTGAGTGTTGCTTTAGCGAGCTAAGTGCTTATAATTACAAAAGAGATGCAAACGGCGATCCCACAGCAATAATCGAAGATAGTAACAATCATTATGCTGATGCTTTACGCTATGCGATAGAGCCGTTACTCCGTAAAGACCCCGAAATTAGAGTAAGACGACTATGAGCAATAAAAAGTGGTGGCAGTTTTGGAAAGCCGAAACGAAAAGCAATACATTGGGTATTCTCATTCGTCAGTCGGGAAGTTTTACAGCTTATAATTTTGCTCAATTTGTACAAGAAGCCTATAGGCAAAATCCAACAGTTTACGCTTGCATACAACAATATATTAGCGCGTTTAATGCTTGTCCGATTATTATTAAGCGTGGTGAAGAGGTTATAAATAACGATGCGTTAATGAAATTACTAATGCAGCCAAACGAGCAACAATCTTTTAGTGAGTTTTTAGAGCAAGCCTTAATTTATTATTGGGTTGGTGGTGAAGCACCTATATGGGGTGATGCAGTTATCCCTAGCCGATTACCAAAAGAGATATTTATTTTACGTCCTGATTATTTAACGCCTATTTTAGCTCAAGGTTCAATGTCAAAAGTTGCACAATGGCAATACACAGCAAGCGACAATGACATACAATCAATGAATGTTTTGCCGTCTAATTTAATGATGTGGAAAGCATACGATCCTTTGTGCCGTTATCGCGGCTCTAGTCCTTTATTGCCGTGTTCTTATGCTGTCGATCAATTAAACGAATATGCAAAATCAAATTATTCATTATTGAAAAACGGTATGCAGCCAAGCGGCGCATTAAGCACCGAACAAAATATCGAAGATAATAGTTTTGGCCGTTTAAAAGAACAATTCAACGAAACATACGGCGGCAGCAATAACAGTGGTAAGCCATTAATCTTAGAGGGTGGTCTTAAATGGCAACCTTTTGGCTTCACTATGCGTGATGCTGAGTTTTTAGGTGGTAAAACATCGGCTAAATTAGATGTGTGTGAGACATTAAAAGTGCCTCCGCAATTATTGGGCATCGAGGGTAGTCAGACTTACGCAAACTATGAGCAAGCAAGGGCGGCTTTTTATGAAGATGCGGCAATACCGCTATTTAATAATTTGTTAGCTAGTTTAAATCGTTGGCTTGGATGGCGTGTTGGCTTAAAGCCTACTGATATTATTTGTGTGGATGTTGATGCTGTTGCCGCGTTAGAGCCTAGACGTGCAGAACGCAATAAAACACTAGATACGATGCAGTCAATTAGCACCAACGAAAAACGATTAGCTATGGGTTATGAAGCTGTTGACGGTGGTGATGTATTGCTAGTTAATAGCGGATTGATACCCTTAGAAATGGCAGGGGCAGACGTACCAACGATGCCGATATTATGACAAGAAATCAGAAGCTAAAATATGCAAGGGCTGTTTTGCTGATGCAAGACCGTATTGCATTGAAGTATCAAAAAGATATTAAACGAGAATTAAAACTCACGGCGTCACAGCTTGCGGAGTCTTACCGTATTAATCAATCTACTGTTGAATATCCACAAATACAAAGCGATCACCAAAAACGCATCACTGAAATATTGCTCAAGTTGGCAAAAGAAACATCCGACAAATTCAAGGTTTTTACGCTAAACGCAAAAAAGGATATGTTTAGCAATTATGTCGAGAACGGTATTTATAATATGTTAGCGGCTAACGTATTAACAACCGCGTCAACAGTTAGTGCAAACACTATAGCAATTGCCAGTGTTGTCATTATGCAATCAATGCGTGAATCAGTTGATAAGCCTAAAAACTCTCAGCCTGATGTTATTGCCAAAAACATATCAAAAAGAGTGGGTGGCCAATATTCAGTTAGCCGAGCTATGACTATTGCAAGAACGGAAACGCACAAAGCAGCCAATACCGCACAGTATCAACGTGCGAGTGTGGCGGCTCAAGAATCAGAGTTAGAAGTTGTTGTAGAGTGGATCAGCACAAACGATGGCAGAGTTAGAGACGATCACAAACACGCGGACGGGCAAACAAGGCCAATTGGTCAACCGTTCAATGTTGGTGGTGAGTTGTTAATGTATCCGAGCGACCCTAAAGGCAGCGCGGCTAATGTTATTAATTGCCGATGTGTACTAGGTTATGATACAAAATAAAAAACCCATGCGCTAACATGGGTTTAATGGTCGAGGCCAACAGAGGAAAACACCGCAACCAAAGCTAATATAACATAGTTTTGAGGGCGATGCGATGCGTTTACATTACACAAAAGCAATGGCTTTAGTTGATGACAATTTTAATGCAGAAAGTGATGGTTTATTTAAAGGATATGCGGCGGCAACTGGAAATGTTGATTTAGGTGGCGATATTATTTTAAAAGGCGCGTTTAATGAATGGCTGCAAACAGCAGATGCTAGCCGCGTGCGCGTACTTTGGCAACATGACTGGGATAAGCCAATTGGTAAAACCTTATCCATGTATGAAGATGATAAAGGTTTGGCTGTTGAGGGTGAGCTATTATTAGATATTCAAAAAGCACAAGAGGCGCGTACATTAGTTAAAAATAACGCGATTGATGGCTTAAGCATTGGTTATATGATTGATGATTTTGCATACGAAAACAATGTGCGAATCATCAAAAAGTTATCTGTTTTTGAGTTTAGTTTTGTCACATTTGCAATGAATCCCAATGCTATTGTAAATGATATGAAAAGTGCTAAACTAGATACTGTTAGAGATTGTGAGCATTACCTGCGCGATGTTTGTAAGTTATCACGCTCTGAAGCAAAAACGCTAATTAGTCGAATTAAGCAAAGTCGAGATGATGAGCCTAATTATGACGAGATAGCAGCTTCATTGTTAAAACTTAATCAAACATTACGAGGTTAATACTATGACTGATTTCACAGAAATCAAGAAACTAATGGACGAAACAGGCAATGCTGTTTCTCAATTACGTCAAAGCCAAGAACAAGCTATTGCTGAATTTAAAAAGCATGGCGAAACATTGGGCGAAACCAAAAACAAGCAAGATTTAATCGAAAAAGATATTGCTGGTTTAATTTTGTCTGTTCAAGAAATCAAAAAAGCGCAGTCTGTAAATAATTCACAACCAAAAGATGGTTTAAGCGATGAGCAACGTGAAGCCAAAAGCGCGTTATTTAAACATATGCGCGGTGGTCGTTTATCAGATTCTGAGCAAAAAGCATTATCAACTATCACTAATCCTGATGGCGGTTATTTAACGTCTCCTGATATGACTGGCCGAATTATTCAGCGCATTCATGATAATTCACCTGTTCGCCGTTTTGCTAATGTAAAAACCACAGGCAAAGACACTGTTAACGGCTTAATTGATAATGGCCGAAATAGTTATTCTTGGGGTTTTCAGGGCAACACACCAAGCACCACAAACACAAAAGAGTTTGGCCAATACGAAATTAAAGTTAAAAAACTCTATGCGTATCCAACAGCAACAACTGAAATGCTTGAAGATGCAGATTACGACATCGAAAGCATGGTTATTGCCGATGCTGCACAAGGTTTTGCTGAGGGTGAGGCATCTGGATTTTTGTTAGGTAATGGTGTTTTACAACCACGCGGCTTAATGACTGTTGCAACTGCTTATACAGGCGATAACTCACGCGCATGGGGAACAGTACAAAAGTTCAAAACAGGTGCAAACGGTGATTTTGCCGCAACACCAAATGGTGGAAAAGTATTTATTGATGCAGCTATGTCTTTACGCGGTGCATATCGTGCAGGCGCTATTTTTGGTATGAATCGCTTTACATTTGCGGCAGCGATGAAGCTTCAAGATAGCGACGGTAATTTTATTTGGCAGCCAACTTGGAATTTAACAGATTCTCCGTTTGGTATGATTCTTGGCATTCCTGTTGTGCCTGATTTTGACCACATGGCTGATATTGCAAATGATAGCTTGTCTATTTTTGTTGGTAATTTAAATCAAGCCTATCAAATTGTTGACCGTCGCGGCGTTAATGTTATTCGTGACAATATTACTAATCCTGATGTTGTTAAGTGGTATTTCACAAAACGTACAGGTGGCGATCTTGTTAACTCCGAAGCCGTCCGCTTCATCGAATTTAAAGCCTAATTGGAGTGATATAACATGGTTAATAAAGATTTACACAATCAAATTAGCACAGGCGTGGCGATTGCATTAACCGCTGTTGCTGATGGTGAAGATGTTGCAGGCGTGGCAATTGACCGTCAAGGCAGCGAGGGCTTAGAAATTATTTTCCAAGTTGGTGCTTATACTGACGGCAGCGTTACGCCATTGATTGAAGAATCAGACGACAATGTTACTTATACCGCTGTCGCTGATGCTGATTTAACAAACACTGAAGCAAGCGCAGCATTGACTGCCGCTGGTGTTTCTAGCATTGGTTATGTTGGTTGGAAGCGTTACGTTAAAGCAACTGCCGTGACTGCTGCTGGTTCAACATTAAGCGTTGGTGCATCTTACGTTAAGTTTGGTTTACGTTTGCAAGGTACTGTAAACCCATCTTAAAACAATTAAGGCGGCTTTTCGGAGTCGCCTTTTTTAGAGTTATTTAAAATGTCTTTATTGATTAGCGAATCAGGCAGCGAACCGATTACAACAGCCGAAGCGAAAGCATGGGCAAAGGTTGAAAACAGCGATGAAGATAGTTTAATTAGCTCTTTGATTACGTCATGCAGACGTGAAATCGAATCATATACAAAAAACGTTTTACGGCCTCAAGTTTGGCAAACTGTTTACCAATTTGAATACCCGAAAACAATTTTTTATTCGCCACGATTACAAGCAAGTAGCGTGACCGTAACGATTGATGATGAAGCCTATACCGACTTCACATTCAACGAGATTACAGGTCGATTAAAGATTAATAACGAATATAGCTCAAGCAATGAAATCAGCATTACTTGGAATTGTACAACAATGCTTTATTCGTTAGCACCATTAAAACAAGCTCTTTTAGATTTAGTCACTTATCGCTTTTATAATCGCGGTACTTATGATTTACCTCAAAACGTGCGTACTGTTTTAGACCAATACCGAGTGTTTAACGTATGAATATCGGCGAATTAAAGCACCGTATCAGATTTGAGCAAAATCAAAAAATCAGTGATGGTCAAGGTGGCTTTGATTCTAATTGGGTCGAGTTAGATAAGTTATGGGCTAAAGCTGTCGAGCAATCGCCGCGTGAGCGTTTCTATCGCGGTGAAGAACAGCACACGCAAGGGTTTATTTTTACGATTAGACAAAATCAAGCAATCACAATACCAGCAACAAGAGATAGCTCTAATTTACGAATAGTGCATCGTGGCCAAACGTTTAGAATTACAGGCATTAGCCAAGATAAATATGATTTAGATTTTTATAACATCACAGCCGAACTTTGGGGAGGCGTGGCACAATGAAAACGAAAGGTGCGTTATTTTATTTGCAGGCTGAGATTAGCGGCAATTACACAACAATTGCTGCAATGCAAAGCAATAGCATGACAATTAATCAAGAAACTGTCGAGATTACAGACAAGTCAATGCTATTTCGTGAGCTATTAGAAAATGCAGGCATTGGCAGTGTAAGCACAAAGGCTCAAGGCATTGTTAGCGATTCAGCAAGTTATCAATTTATCAAAGACTCTGTTATTAGCGGAACAATCATTAATTGCAAGTTGTTATCAAACACAGGCGAAGTTTATAGCGGTGGTTTTTTAATTACATCATTTGAATCATCGGGTGAATATAACAAAGCCGAGCTTGTTGCAATTACGCTTGAATCATCGGGGACTACATCTTTAATTGATAATGATTTTAGACTGCTAGAGGGTGGCGGTTTTAGATTATTAGAGGATGGCAGTCGTAGAATGTTGGAGGCTGCATAATGAGCGTTACTATTGGCCAACAGTTAAGCGATATTTTGCGTCGAAAAGTAGAGGGCGCATTAGTAATTAGCGGTGAAATGGTTGCAACTCAAGTTAGGCGCAACATTCAAAAATCACCACGCGGAGGCAGAACCTATATTAAAACGAATCCGAACCGAGTACACAAAGCATCGGCTGCTGGTGAAAGTCCTGCAACTGACTTAGGTTTTTTAGTTCGATCAATTCAAGTGCAGCCTGACTTTGATAACTTGCGCATCCGTGTTGTTAGTTTACATAGTATTGCGCCCTATGCTAGACGCTTAGAATTTGGTGATATGTCACGCAATTTGCAACCACGTCCTTTTATGTTTAAAGCATTGCAAGCGCAAAAACAAAAAGCCACTGACGTTGTACAAAAAGCTTTGCGTGATGCACTTGCACAAATGCAAGGCGCGACACCATGAGCTTATTTAATGATTATTTTAAATCGGTTTATGTTGCTTTGGATGCAACAACAGGCTTAACAGGCATCATTAGCGAATCGTTATCTAATGCCGATCCATTCCCGAAAATATGGCTAGAGGATGGCGGCGCGGATGATTGGTCGAATAAAGATGATAACGGTTTAGAAGCGTTTGTAAATTTGCATGTGGGCAGCCAAAAAGAGGGAACAAAAGAGATTAGAGGCTTAATGGATAAGTGCCACAGTGCATTACATAACGTGGATTTAGTTTTGGCCAGTGGTCAATCGGTGTTATGCCAATTTGTTCGGCATGACGTTGTAATAGATAGTGACGGCATTACACGTCACGGAATTATGCGTTTTAAATTATTAGTGAGTGAGGTGTAATATGGCTAAGTTTAAAGGTCGTGATTTACGAATTAAAGTTCGTACAAGTACAAGCCCTGATGTTTTTACTGTTGTCGGTGGTGCGCGTTCTGATGGTATTACTATCAATAATGAAACTGTCGATGTTACAGACAAAGACGGTTCAGGATGGCGCGAATTGTTGCAGGGTGCTGGTATTACTAGCATGAGCTTAAAATTGTCGGGTGTTGTTAGTGATAACGCTGTTTTCACAGACCACATTATGGTTGCTGCTATGAACAATACCCATGTTGTGTTAAAAATCGAATCGGGTTTAGGTGATGTTTGGCAGGGTCCTTTTGCAGTGCCAAGTTGTGAGCGTTTAGGCGAGCACAACAAAGAGGAAACCTTTAGCGCATCGTTTGAAAGTGCTGGTACAATCACTTATACCGCAGTTTAACAGGTGACTTATGAGTAACAGAGGAATCATTAGCTTTAAATTGGGCGGCACTGAGTTTGACTTAGTGCCAACTTTAGAGAATTTAGATAATTTAGAAACAGCGACAAATAAACCGATTTATATGGTCGCCTCTAACCCTAAATTATCAGACAGTATCAAAGTGATTTTATCTTGTGCTAAGCCAAAATATGGGCAAATGCCGACTTGGTTTAACGCTCAAGGCGTATATGAGCAAATATGCAAAGATAAAATGATTATGGATATTTCGCTTCAGGTCGTTAAGTTTTGCACTAATATTTTAACCGCTGGTAGTGATACCGACATAAAAAATGTGGGTGCAGACGATAGCGAGGGAAAGTAAAAAAGGGCAGCATTTGGCATCAGTTATGGGCTAGTGCTGTCACATTTTTAAACATTCAGCCGCGTGATGCTTGGTCATTGACAGTTGGTGATTTTTGGATGCTTTGGGATGCGTACTTAGACAAAGTGCAAATTCAAACAGGCAACAACTACACAAGACCAATGACAATGAACGAGTTTAACGAGCTAAACAGTTATTTGGATGAATTACATGGCAACAACTGATGATCTAGTAATAAGTATTCGCGCCGATTTGGATACGCTTAATCGTCAGTTGCAGCAAGTTGACCAGCGGCTTAATAACACTCAGCAACAAGGCCAACAAACAGGACAATCTATTGACGATAGCTTTAGTGGCGCGAGCGATTCTGTTAAAAACTTAGCGGCTGCTATTGGTGTTGCTGTTGCCGCTATGGGCGCAATGGCGGCAAGTGTCGCTAATAACGTCCGTGAGTTTAATTCGCTCGCTAACAGCTTAGGTTTGTCTTATACGCAATTAGAAAGATTGCAGTCTATTAGCTCAAAAGCCAATCTTGAAACGGATATGATGATTGACTTGGCCAAGACGCTTAACGAGCAAATAGGCGAGGCTGCAAACGGCAATAAGGATTTTGAAGAATCATTTAGCCGACTTGGTTTGAAAATGGATGATCTAATCAAGATGGGAGTTGACGAGCAATTATTAACAGTTGCTCAAGCATTGGGGGAAGTCACTAATCAATCAGACAAGGCGCAAATAGGCGCGACATTGTTTGGTGATAACTGGATACCTGCATTAAAACTAACTGAACAAAACGTTAAACAATTAGCCGATCAGTACGAACAGTTTGGCCAAAAACTTGATGATACAGACGTTACACGCTTAATTGAATTAGATGTTGCTTTTGACGGTTTAGTCGATAATGTAACGCAAATATCTAAAAAAATATCCTCAGATTTAGCACCAGCGTTAACAGTTGCAATCAATAAGTTTAATGAATTTTTAGGCGCATCAAACAATACCGAATATGAATCAAAAATATCATTGCTAACAGGCATCACAATTCAATTCAGTGCTGTTGTGGTTAATGTTGCATCTGTTATTCGTAGTGCTTTTGAATTAATTGGCGCGACAATCAGTACAGTAGGTGCAACATTAGGCGGTATTGGTGTACCAATTTTTGCACTTATAGATGGCATTGCATCAAGTATTGGTTATGTCGTAAAAGGATACCAAGAGCTTTATAACGTTTACGCGAGATTTAATGAAAAAGAACCTTTAAAACTAATTGAGCCGCCAAACGGTGCATTAGTTGAGGGTTACTTAAAAGTATTAAGTGATGTTGCAGGAACAGGTAGAGAATTATTCTCAAGGGCAACTGATAACTTTTTAGACGGCATTAGTGGCAAAGCAGGCGAAAAGATAAAGGCAGAAATGGAAGCGGCTGCATTAGCGATGGGTGGGGCATCGACAGAAACGAAGTCTAGCCCATCAACAGGCGTTAATGCTGCTGATGAAGAATCCAAAAAGAAAGCTGAAGAACTCCGCAAAGCGGCTCAGGAGTATTTAAAATCGTTAGCTGAATCTAACATGACAGAGTTGCAGCTTAACGAACAAAAATATATTGATTCAACCAAGATACTTGATGACTACTTAAAACAAGGTGCAATCAGTTATGAGCAATATTATAGTGGTATCTTAGACGCAACTGGCGTATTTCATGCCAAGAAAAACGAACTAGAAAAAGCACAGGCAGATGCAGAGCTTAAAGCGATTTTAGAGCAACAACAGCGTGAAGATGAAGCCTATAGCAAACGCATAGAGCAACAACAAGCGATTATTCAAGAAGCGATTAACGGTGGATTAACCGAGCTTGAACTAATGGACAAGCAACACGCTGAAAAAATGAATAAATTGCAGGAATTGGCACAAGGCGAGTTTATCAATAAACAGGCTTTGTTAGATGCTGAATTTGCACTAGAGCAACAACATCAGGCGCGACGTTTAGATTTGGTTTTAGGCACAGGTTCTAAAATCCAAGAGATGCAAAAAGCATTTAATAAAAGCAATTTACAAGGTGCTATTGCTTTTTTTGCGGCAGATTTTGGCGGATTTAGTCAACATTCGCGTAAAATGTTTGAATTGCAAAAAGCGGCAAAACTTGCAGATGCGGCCATTACATTACCATCAACAGTTATGACCGCTTTTAGTGAGGGGGTAAAGGTTGGCGGTTTGCCGATGGGTGCTGCATGGGGCGCGGCTGCATTAGCTCAACAATTAGGGCAATTACGCGCAATTCAATCTGCAACGTTTGGCGGTGGTTCTAGTAGCGGCGGTGGCGGTGGCGCACCGAGTGTTGGCAGTGTTGGTGGTGGCCAAGAGCAACAGCAACAACCTTTAACGCAACGTTTTGTTAATATAAATCTATCAGGCAGCGATAATTCGATGTATAGTAAAGGTGCGGTAAGAGACTTAATTACACGCATTAACGAAGAAGTAAAAGACGGTGCAGTTTTGAGGGTTTTATAACATGAATGAGTCAGACGCAAATATTTTGTTAACTGTTATGCAGTACACAATACAGATTTTAGTTATGTATTGGTTTGTTTGTAAGATGGTCGGTATTTATAAGGGTGCTGACTCTTTCATTAAGTGGTTGAAAAAATGAGTTTTGATTTAGCTTTTATCGGTTATAAAAACTACTTTACAGCAACAGCAAGTACATTAACTGGCTCAAATGTTAGCAGTGGTTATTCCGTTAATTCGCTAAAAAATTGGCAAGCTTGGGATAACGTTCAATTTGACGCAGGGTCAAGCAGCATCACAATTGATTGTGGCGCGGCTGTTGCTATTGATTATTTCGCCATTGCGGCACATGAATTATTTACATCAAACACAGATAATATTGTTTTAAAAGCAAGTAGTGTTTCTAATTTTGCAACAAGCGTTACACTTGCAACAATTAATAATGTAAGCAGTGGTGTTTATGATGGCTCTTATGCTTATAACACTAATACTGCAATACCAAGCCAAACTGTCGATGATGACTATGTCACCGCGTTTAAATTGGATCAAGTGACTTATCGTTATTACCGTTTAGAGTTTTCAAATACAAGCGCAATAAAAATAGGTGTTTTAGCTATTGGGTTGCGTACCGAGTTTGAATTAGGTTTTTATCGTGATGTTCAGCCTCCGCATTTAAACGAAGATGTTGTCGTCACCAACAACAAAAGCGAATCAGGCGTGTTTTTGGGTCGGTCATTAGTACGCATAGGCATTGCACCAAACACAATTGCGGTAAACAATGTTAGTCATGACTGGATATATAACACTTGGCTGCCTTTTAAGAAATCAGCCGAATTAAATCCTTTTATTTATTCGTTTGGCAATACACCGTTATTTAATAATCAGTTATGCTATCAAACTAAATTTAATCAAACTAAGCTACAAGACCGCATCGGCAATGGTCATGGCTCTGTTGGTGTTACCTTTGAGGGGGTTATAAAATGAGTGCTTATTTAGACGAAAATGGGAAACTGGTAACGGTTAGCAAAGCAGCCCCACTTCCAACATCGAATATTAGTGGTGTTTCAGGGCTGGAAAATATCATAAAAGATCAAAATGTATTTTGCGCTCACGGCATTAACTCGCCAGCAAATGCTGGCAATTTATCCAAAATTCAATTATGGAATCCTAGCGATTCAGGAATGATGCTAGTTGTTTATATTGCAAACGTTTGGCACACGTCTGGAACAGTTATCTATAAAGCATCTATGACTAACACAGCTTTATCTAATAATTTAAGCGGCGTTACAGTGCAAAACTTTTGTGCTGGTAGCAGCAAACAGTCTCTTGCTGAGATTTTTACAAAAAACGATGACGCGATATCATCTTCTCTAGTTTTTTCGCAAATATCAATTGCGACAACCGTCTCAAACGGCTCCAATATTTTACCGTTACAAGTAGCAATTTTGCCTGATCATGGCCTGCTGATTGAGTCAACAACGGCAAACATGGCATTAAACTCTTTTATTATTTGGACGGAAATTCCATTAAGCGAATTACCCTCTGTTAACTGATAGGTGACCTAAATGGCTTTAACAACGATTGAAATAGAAATAACTGGCGGAACATTAAGCGAAAATATTAACGCGGCATACATTGCAAACGGTGTGACGAGTACAAATTTTAAAAGTTTGATTGTGATTGACGATGCGGGAACAAAACGCATATTAATTACATATAACGCGAGTTAGTATGAATAACTACGCATTTGCCCTGCAAGTACACAACAAAGTTAATTCAGAAACATCTTATCGTAGCGATTGGCTGCAATACGGTGTTCCTGATTTTTGGACAACAGGCAATATTGGCGATTGTGAAGATTACGCATTGGCTAAACGTAATGCCTTATTAAATGCTGGATGGCCAAAAGACAAATTAGGTTTGTGTATTTGTGAAGCGTTTGGCAGTGGTCATTGTTGTTTGTGGGTAGATACTGATAAAGGCTCATTTATCCTAGACAATAATTACGCATTGCCTGTTAAACCAAGCGAATTGCCTTACAAGTGGGAGTCTATGTTATGCGATGGTGTTTGGCGGCAATTACATGGCTTTGCTTAACGGCTTGCACAACAGTTAAACCAAACAGCGAGCAACCTATTTTTGGTAAACATATTTATTATTATTATCAGTGGGTTGATTATTGCAAACGAAACCCACAAGACGTAGATTGCAGAGGTTTTAAAAATGGCAATTAATCCAAACCTAGTAGGCGTACCAGCGGAAAGCAAGAACTTAGACACCGCTACCACGACAACAACGGCTGGCCTAGTACACCGACAAGTTATCAGTCTTGCAGACCCAGAAACAGCAACAAGTTATGCGCGTGTATCAGGTGGCAGCCTACAAGTTATCGTACAAAATGCGACATTAGCCGTAACACAAAGCGGCACTTTCAACATTACAAACATTAGCGGAACTGTTAGTTTGCCAACAGGTGCTGCAACAGAGGCAAAACAAGATACAGGAAACACATCTTTATCAAATATAGATACAAAACTCCCTAATCAATTAAGTAGCGCAATACCTGTTTCAGCGCGAGATTATCGTCAAGATGTTGCGCGCGGGCTGATTGCAAATGAATCAGTTGTTGTTATCAAAGGATACAATGGGGCGACTAGCACTACAAACGAACTGGTTTGGGCGCAGTCGGGTGCTGCTTATCCACAAGTCACATCTGCCGTAGCTTTAACTATCTCATCCTCAAACGCAAATGACACGTTGGCAGGTACAGGGGCGCAAATAGTTTTAGTTAAATATGTTCGTTTTAGTGACTTAGTTGAGGTCTCGGCATTATTTAATATGAGTGGTCAAGCATCAGTGACAATTAGTGCTGATGGCTACGCTGTTAATGAGATTAGGGTTGTTCAAGTCGGGTCAACAAATAGCAATGTCGGTGTTATTTATGTTGGCTATGGCACTGTAACAGCAGGAGTCCCAGCTAATATATTGGCGACAATCGCGGCAACAGCAAACGTGGGTCAACAAGCAGTTTACACAGTGCCAGCATCAAAAACACTAGAATTGGTAAGTTATCGTATTTCACCAAGTGTTTTATCTGTTGTTCAATTTAGACTTAAACCATCAAAATTATCAGCGATGTTAACAACTGAATACGATATTCCGCTTGCTCAAGCTATTTCATTTGAAAGCCCATACCCTAGCTTGATTCCAGCAGGTTATCAAATTCAAATGTGGGGACGAACAACAGCAGGCGCGGGGCAGTTAGGCGTTATCATTCAAGGTGATTTAAGGGGTTAATTATGGCAGCTTGTGATTTAGTCTTAGGTCAAACTCGAATTGATATTTCATATAATGATTTGTCGACTTTTTTAGATCAAGACAACGGAGCTTTTGTTATCAAAGATTTTAGCGAAGTTGTTAAAATGAAAGACGACAAAGGCGTTCAAGTCATCAAGAACAATGGGAAAAGTTACTATTTTACAGTCAATTATCCTAATGCTGGGCAAATGACATCTATTAGTTTTAGGTCTCATTTAGGTTTGCAGCCTGTTTTAGCTCTACCTGTTGCGACTTGGAATGGAAAAACCGTAGAAGATAATCATAAACTTTTTGAACTTATTAGAGATTGCGCGTAATGGCAAAAATCTTTTTAGTATATAGCAATAGCAAACTTCCTTTGTCGCCGATTATTAGGTGGCGTACAGGTGCAGAGTTTAGTCATGTCGGGATAATTCTTGAACCTGATGTAGATTCTATTAGTGATCTATCTATTGTAAGCCACAGTGCTCTATCTGCTAAAGGGGTTAAATTTACAACACTTAAAACTTTTAAAAAAAACGCGACAAATTATAGAATAACTAAACTTGATATTGATATTACAATTGAGCAATTTGACAAATTACTTCATTTGACAAGGATTTATGAGGGGTTACGATATGATACTAAAGGCGCATTAGGTTTAGGTGTTGGTGAAAACTGGCAAGAAGATGATGCTTTTTGGTGTAGTGAATGGATTGCTTTTTTATTGTGGTGTATTGGTGTTAAACTCAAATATTTAAATGATATACACAGAATCACGCCAAAACACAATTTAGAATGGCCTCAGAAAACAATTTATTTGTAGGTTACTATGCTTGCCACTTTATTAGTACAATACAATCCTGATGGCTCTTTAGTTTACCAAAACCCATACCTAAACACACAATTAGTTATGGGTCGTCAGCCATTTCAGTATGTTGAAATTGATTTAGATTATTGTGCTAATACCGCAGGCGTTGCACCTTGTGCAGCATCACAAACAGGTGACGCAAAATGTTTTAACACTTATGCAACTTGTAACGATACGCCAAACTTTAACTTAACTACTAAAACTTATCGCTTTTGTTCGCCTAATGGCGGTAAAGTGCCTCGTGGCTTAGATGCTATACCATGCTTACGCTCTATCTCTATCACACCAGCCGAGATCACGGCAGGAAAGGGATTAGGTTTAAGGGCTGCTTGCGCTATCACGATGCAAGACTTTCCACATTCAGACATACGCATTGACCCTTACGTCAGTGAGCGCACCTATATACCGATTAATCGTGGTACTTATTTTGGCAAACTAAAAGCGCGTAATCCGTTTTACAATGGCCGCATCATGCGAGTTTATAGCGGTTATTTGGAGCAAGACGGCTCATTTGATGCTGCTAATTTTGAGGTAAGAACATACGTCATCGAGCAATGGGACGGCATAGACACAAATGGCATTACAAAAATTACCGCTAAAGATATTTTGAAACTAGCCAGCGATGACCGAGCAGTCGCGCCAAAAGCAAGTATCGGCAAAATCACGCTAGACATGACAACTAGCACAACATCGGTAAACTTAACCCCAACTGGCATTGGCTCGGATTATGGCTCAAGCGGTTATGTTCGTATTGGCTCTGAGGTCATGGCATTTACGCGGTCAGGTGATACACTGACGCTTACACGCGCACAAAAAGGCACGACGGCAAGTACGCATCAACAGGGCGACACAGTGCAGCTATGCTATCAGGTAGTTGGCCAAACAGCGCAAAACATCGTTTATGACTTGCTAGTCAATTATGCTTTTGTTGACACCGCTTTTATTGATAAATCCGCATGGGATGCTGAACAAGTCGGATATTTACCAAGACTTTATAATACATTAGTGACCACACCAACAGGCGTTAGTAAATTATTAACAGAGTTGACCGAACAAGTTGGTTTCTTTTTGTTTTGGGATGAAGTAAATAGTTTAATTAAATTCCAAACCATTCGACCTAATTCACTATCTGAAACAGTACACGAATTAAATACAACAAAACATTTGTTGGCTGACAGTGTCAAGATGCGTGATATTGTTGACGACAGAGTGAATGAGGTTTGGGTATATTACGGCATTATCGACAGTACAAAAAATTTAACCGAAGATTCTAATTATTCTAATTTGTACATTGCATCAAACGTGAACGATCAGTCACAGGTACAAAATAGAGATGTGAGAATAAAAAAACTTCAAAGTCGTTGGATTTTGGACAGGGCAGCAGCGATTGAATTAGGTTCGCGTTATTTAGAGCGATTTGCTAAAGCACCAATTGAGGCTGATTTTGCATTAGATGCGAAAGATTCAAACATTGCATTAGCTGATTTTGTGCAGATTGATTCACCACAACATCAAGACTTTAGCGGTTCGCCATTGGCTATATTGTTGCAAGTTGTGAAACGCACAGAAAAGCAAACAGGTACAACTTGGGCTTTTACTGCGCGTCAATTTGCGTTCGGTGGTGCAACGTTTGTTAACCGTGTTATTTATATTGATGGCGGTTATACTGATGAATTGTTTGATCTTAACTTAAAATCAGCGCATGACCGAAGATATGACCCAGCATCATTAACAGCAGGGTCTATTATCGAATTTATTGTCACATCAGGAATATTGGTATCAGGTTCAACAACGAGTACATACGCATTAACCAACCCTAATACATGGCCAAGCGGCGTATTTGTGCGCTTAGTGATTGAATCAGGCGCGATTGGTGTTGTTGGTCGTGGTGGTAATGGCGGTAATGGTGCTGATGCAAACAACGTTAGCCTAGATGGTGAGAATGGCCAAAACGGTGGGCGCGGTATGCTCATTCAATATCCGATTGACATTCAAAATTATGCTGTCATTGCGTCAGGCGGTGGCGGTGGCGGTGGCGGCGCAGTTGGTAAAGATGGATTATTACAAGGCGGCGGCGGCGGTGGTGGCGGCGGCGCACCATACGGAACAGGTGGATTATTTGGTAACAATCTTGATGTATTTGGTAATACTCAAATAGTGCCAACAAGCGGCGTAACAGCAACAACAGCAAATACTACACAAAATGGCGGCTTAGGTGGTAGAGAATCTAAAAGCGGCGATTTCGGGCAGGGCGGCTACGGCGGCTACGGCGGCGCATTTGGACAAAACGGAACAAATGCTTCTGGTGTGGCTGGTGTTGATTTTGGTATTGATGGAACAGGCGGCGCGGCTGGTGATTATGCTATAGTTGGAATTAGTTTTGTAACGTTTTCGGCGATGGGTACGATTATTGGGGCAACATCATGACAGATAAAAAGATTAGTGAATTAACGAGCAACGGCACATTAACTGGCTCTGAACTTGTTGAATTAGTGCAAAGCGGTAGCAATGTAAAAGCTTTGCTTAGTGCGATTAAAACATGGGTTATAAATGGTTTGGCTGTTGACAATTTTGTTATTGCTTGTAGCGATAGAGCGACAGCTATCACGACAGGCACAAATAAAATGTCATTCCGTAATGTTGGTGCTAGAAAATTAACATCTGTTAGAGCCAGTCTTGATACCGCAGGAACAGGCACGGCCACAGCAATAGATATTAATGTGAATGGTACAAGCATCTTTACTACAACATTAACTATTGATGCAACAGAAGAAACAAGTATTACAGCTCAAACACCATTTGTTTTTAAAACATCAAGTCATAGCGGTTGGTCTGGAAGTCCAAACTATCAAATTGATAACGACGCAAAGGTTAGCATAGATTTTGATGCTGTTGGCACAGGGGCTAAAGGTTTGGATGTCGCGTTTTTGACTGAGAGGGTTTAACTATGTTTTTTAGATTAGACCCTTTCGTGTTTGCTCAAAGTGGATATGCTTTAGACCCTGCAAAAATTGTCGCGTTGTATCATTTTGATACAGACTACAATGACAGTAGTCCCAATGCGAGAAACTTAACAACAGCTGGGCAAATATCTATTGATTCGTCTGTAAAAAAATTTGGTGCGGGGGCAATGCGTCTTGATTTGAGAGCGGCAAATGGTTTGATGGGTGCATCTGCACAGGTGGCAAATGCGTTTGACTTTGGAAATCAAAGACCTTTTACAATTAGCTACTGGACAAGTCAAACTGTTGTTGAAGCAAATACACCGATTTTTAAAACGGCAACAAGTGGTAACACAGCGATAGAATTGCGAGGAGTAAATACAGTATTCCGAAATAATGATTTTAGTGCCGTTGCAGCATCTCCGCAATTAACAGGGCAGTCGTTGACTCAAAACAACATAGTTGTTGTCGGAGATGGGACAAACATTAAAATTTATGTTAATGGCATAACAAGAGGTACGCTAGCTCACCCGAACTGGCCAAGTCAGTTGTACCCTATCTTTTTTGGAAGTACGCTTGATTCTAACGT
>JACCDR010070696.1_pt1 | contig 36151 bp, 47 predicted proteins | sample 7446431 | NCBI WGS metagenome assembly JACCDR01 (sample SAMN15323443, study PRJNA562643) | freshwater metagenome | isolation source: river surface water | place: USA:Blue River Watershed | collected 2017-08-17 | reverse complement strand
CCCAATCGCAAATAGCAGTAACAATACCGATAAGGTTACGTGCTTATATTTGAGTGATGCTTGTATAATATTCATGACGCAACTATTTAATTGTGATTAGGGGTGCAAACGAAATGTAAAGTCGCCTTTTGCTAAGTTATTGATTTATTGAAGGTTGTGAAAAACTGCAAATGTAAATTTTTTAATTATGATTGAAGTTTGTTTTAAGTATTTAAACGATTTGCTACCGATTTAAACACTAAACTTGAATTTTGCTTTAAGCTTTACTTAAATAATAAAAAAGCCCTATAGTAAATGTATAGGGCTTTTTTATGTACTGTTTAAACGCTATTTAATACCTTTTTAAATGGGTGTTAATTTGTTCCTATAATACTTTACATTTGGAAATAGACGAACAAATTAGGCGAACATTTTACTTCTATTCTACATTCCTAAAAACTTTCTCTTTTGATGGGTGAACTCTTCATCAGTCAAAAAGCCTTGTTCTTTTAATTTTGCAAGACGTTCTAATTGGTCTGCTATGTCTACTGTATTAAAGTTTGTACTACTTACCTCTGTTTGAGTTTCAATCTTATTTTGAACAGGAGATGAAATTCTGGCTCTGACCCAATCGCCAAATGCTCGTGTTCGAGTTTTAATTACATTATCTATAACTGCTTTGTTACCCGAAGTAAAAACAGTAATCTTACCCATTAATATTCCTGTCTCATATTGTATTGAACTGATTTTGTCATAAGGAAAATCTTCCACTTTCAATCCAAATACTAAACCTTTATCTATGAATATTAATCGTCTGTTTGTAGCGACTAATATACCATTTCCATTATTGTAAGTACCAGTTATAATCTGCTCTGGCATTTCATCATGCCAAAGTATGTTTGGAAGTTCTCTAATCTCTGCTTTGTTAAAGAAAACTTCTTGACCATCAAGTTTTTTGATAATAGTTTGAATTTCTTGTAATGTTGGCATAGTGTAAGTAGGTTTTATTTGTGCATAAGTTCTTTTAATAATTGTACTTGACCTTCTAGGAAGGATACTTTACTTTTTAAACTTTCATTTTCAGTGGTTAGCTCTAATACTTTTTTCTTCAGTACCTCTTGTTCTGCTTTATCTCCTGCTCCTTCCATCCGATACTTTACTGTAGATTCATTCACGGTATCCAAAATCTGGACACTTTGAGTAGACCCTTTAGAAGCTTTAATATGAATATTCATTGGTGTGGCAGATAGGTCTTTGTAGATGAAATCCTGTGGTTTAACATCAAAATATTTGCATATAGAATCAATTTTATTGAAATCTGGGGTAGATACTCCTCTAATCCAATTAGAGATAGTATTTGCCCTCAAATCGGTCTCTTCAGCCAATATTGATTGGTTTATCCCAAATTGATTGATAAGAAATTCCAAATTTTTTGATATATATGTCATTTTTATTGAATATTTAGATGTCAATATTTTTGATTTATCAATATTATTGATAATATTTGCAGTGTACTTCAGTGTCCCAAAAGTTAGGGGCTAAATTCTAACGAAAAAAGGATAATTGAGTAAATGGTCACTTTTAACTAGATATACCTATGAAAAACTACAACATCCGAAAGGGCGATTTATTGATAGTTTGTGAGCTTACGGGTATGAGCCATTCAATGGTTAAAAAGGTCTCACAGGGAAAGCGTTCTAATACGAGCATTGAGAAAGCTCTCAAGAAAATTAGTAACAAACGAGCAGCAGAAGATAAAAAAATGCTGGATGTACTTGAGAGAACATTATGAGATTAGAAGGTAATGAAGCTTTCTGGGAAATTGAAGAGGTAGTAGAAGGCTGTGGGGTAACTAATAGGGCAATCCAATTAGGTATCGAAAGAGGTTCTAACAACTGGAAAACTACAAAATTCCCAGACGACCGTCGGAGGACGTGGATACGTCACTCAACGATGGCAACGAAATATCTGGCTATGCTTGAGCAAAAGTACTGCGATGGAATGAATCCAGTTGACTGGAAAAAGATGCAGGAAATGCGAGGTAGTTTGATAGGTGGCTGGATGAACGAGGCTACTCTTGAGGATAAACTTGAGGATGCCTGTGAGGAGAATTGGCAGGGGTATCGGAAACGGTACGAAACGAAAGTGAATACTGCTGATGCTCGTAAGCGTGAAAAGCAAATTAAGTGTTTGTGTAGGTCTGCGGCTGTGATGGATACTCTTGTAGATTGGATTGCTAGTAAGGGTCTTAAGAGTAGCAATAAACAGGTGTATGAGACAGTGGCCAAATGGCTGGAACAGAATCGAAACAGGTATTTCTATTACAAGTATGTGCCAATGAACTGGCTACGCTTGAGAGAAAAAGTTTCGCTGATGGAATCGGAAGATTTGGCAAGCTGGGACGTGATAACCTTGCCTCGTTCGGGTAATGAAAACAAGGTGAAATACACGGATGATGTGAAAAAAGAGATGCGTGGTTTGGTGCTTAGAATGATGCTGAACGGTGCTGGTATGAGTGATGAAATGATGGCTAGAAAGCTGACTTATTTCTACATGATGCATGGTGAAAATGTACCTAGTACAAGCACCATCAAACGCATAATGAATGAGACGCAAGTAAAGCTGATGGCAAGCCAAAAACGCTATGGAGACAATAAGGCTGGCAAGCAAAAGTACAGACAAAGTACACCGCTCGAAAGAGCACAGTTTGCAGGTGATTGTTGGGAGGCTGATGGTACAAGGGTACAGCTACAGGGATTTGAGGTAGATGGTGTGCGAAGAACCTTGTTTATCGTGGCGATAAGGGATGTAATGAGCGGTATGTATGTAGGCTGGTCGTATGGTTTGAGTGAGAACTCTGACCTATACTGGGAGGCTTTACGTATGGCTGTGACCGTAACAGGGTATATTCCTTACGAATTGCGAGTAGATGGATTCAGATTTGACGATAAGGTGACTAACCTTTTTGAGAAGATGAAGAAGTACGGAATGAAGCTTACTATTACCCGTACCAGTACGGGAAAAGCTAACGCAGAGAGGAGCTTTGGGACGTTGCAAAGTGTGTTTGAGAGTGAACACAAAGGATGGGTTGGAGAGGGTATTTTGAGTGGTGACCAGAACAGTAGACCAACAGCAGAATACTTGACCAAAACTGCTAAGAAGTTGAAGGAAGAAGGTTGGAATTGGGAAAAGGCATGGCAGGAACATAACAGTATTATGATGGCCTACAATGCTACCAAATTTTCGGCATATTCTAAGAAGCTGAAGGGAGTACAAAAAAGCCCTATAGAGCTCCACAACGAAAGTACAAAACCAGCCGTAAAAACGGTAGATTTTTGGGATGTACCAACGTTGTTCTGGGCTGAAGCTATCAAACCACTTAGATACTTCCAGATAACATTTACCAAGCGTGGAATAGGTGATATAGTGTTTGATATGAACTCAGATGAGTACTTGGATATACACAAAAAATACAACTCCGTGATGGTAAGATGGGACGCTGATGTGTTGGAGGAGATTATGATTTTTGACCCTAAAACGGATGCGTATTTGACCACTGTTAAGGCATTTAAGCGTATTCTGCTGTATGGTGAAAACGCTGAATTTGACCGAAACACAGAATACAAAGAAAAGGCAAAAGCTTTGAAGAAAAAGGTAAAGGAAATGACCGAAAAAACCTTGGACGGAAGCGAAAGAGTACTAGATGAAAGTGCCTTGAGCCTTGGAGCGATGGTGTCGAAAGAAATAAAAGAAAATGCCGAAACAGCGGCAATGGAAGAATATCTGATGAACCGACCACCACAAAGCTCAACAGTGCTTAAAACCACAAAGAAGACTAAAACAAAAGTGCTAAAAGATGTGAAGGCCATTACTGCACCAGTACCCGTAAAGGAAAGTGAAAGTGCAGAGATTGACCATTTTGATTTTATCATGAATCAACTGTAAATACTTCGATTTTATCAACCATTATTTAATTCTGAGAGATGATTACTGACAACAAAAAGAAAGATATTCTGAGACTCATCGAGTTGGCCAGGATAGAGCTTGGAAGCTATAACAAAGTAGCTGAAAAGTGTGGTGTAAATACCGCCACTGTAACAAACAACATGATGAAGCCTGAGAACTGGGCTAGTGTTAGCGATAAGATGTGGATAAAGGTTGGGACAGTGCTTGGATACAAGTTTTCGGGTGGATGGGTAACGGTAGAAACCACTAACCTGAAGCTAATGAAAAAGGTGTTTGAAATGGCTCAAAACTTTGGCGAAATGAAGTGTATAAGCCATCCAGCAGGAGGCGGTAAAACCCAAGCAGTTGATTGGTATAAATCAGAGGATAAAGATGGTGCTGTAGTAGTATTTAAGTGTGAAAAATGGAGTCATAGAGAGTTTATGTTGAGGCTTGCGAGTAACCTTGGTATTGAGATTGAAAACACTAAAAATCTCTACTCGTTGGCCGATGAAGTAATAAGATTTTTTAAGAACAAAGTACTGACTTGCTCACCCCTATTGATTATAGACCAAGCTGATAAATTACCCAACAGGTCTCTTGGTTTTCTCATACAGTTTTACAACGAATTGAAGTACGAATGTGGGTGTGTGTTGGTAGGTACAGAACACCTTGCTAAGAAGATAAAATCAGGTGTTAAACGATCGCTTGAGAACTTCGATGAGCTTGACGATAGACTAGGCCGAAACTATGTGAGCTTGATAGGATTCACTAACGAGGATGTAACGGAAATATGCACGGCCAATGGTATTTCGAGCAAGGAAGAAATAGAGCAAATATGGCAAGATTTGAAGCCAGAACAAGTACAGTTTGGGAATAAATATATAAGAGTCGTGAAGTCGGGGCGTAGGTTGGAAACAGTGATTGTAAACCGACATAAACGCAGTTTAAACTTGAATTAATCACCATTTAAACAACGATAAAATGAACGTAAGCACCTTGACAGACTTAAAAGATGTAAAGCCTGTCGCACAACTAACCATCTTGGTTTATCCATCGGGTTCAGGACAAGAAACCTATCATGACAGCACTATGGAATACGATGGAGATGCAGTCATACTACTTCAGCATCTGATGGCACAAATTAACAGTAATGCAGACCTATGCGAAGCCTCAAATCAGGTAGCTCTTGCAGGTTTATCCGATAATATTCAAATCAATTAAAACTCTTATAACATGAAAAATCCAGCATTAGACTTGACAGTCGAACAACTACAAGAAGCGTTAAATCAAAAGCTCCAACAGGATAAGAAGGATAAGGAGCTAAGGAAACAGGCCTACGAGCAAATCAAGACAGAACTCGTTGAAGCTCGTATGAAGCGAATCAAGATTTTGGAGGCGATGATTCATGAGGAGCATAAGTTAGCCATGAGCGAAATGGAAGCTTTTAGGGATGTGATGAATGAATATGGTGAGCTTCCAAAAAATAGTAAGGGAGGTTTTTCAATCGAAAATTCACAAGGCACAGAAAGAATAAGATTGAGATATAGAGCTTTGAGCGACTTCGATGAAAGAGCCGAAATGGCTGAGCAAAAAATCAGAAGCTTTTTTGAACGAACGCTCAAGGTTGCTGATAAAATCACCTTCGATATGTTTATGGATTTATTGGAACGTAAGAAGGGTAAAATTGACCCAAGTAAAGCCATGAAGATTCTTTCTTACCAAGACTCTTACGATGACCCAGAATGGCTAAAAGGTTGCGAGTTACTTAGACAAAGTTTTAGCGTGACTGGTTCAAAATACTACCTAGAGTTTGAAGAGCGAGAAGAGAATAATATCTGGAGAACAATCAATTTAAACTTTGCAAGTCTTTGAGTAAGATAGGACTAATTGACATCCTCCTACAAAAAAGGATTTGTTTTGTAGTAATAGTGGCAAACACGTTTGGAGGATATACTGATAACTTCATTGTAGTGCATGAAAATGATGCAGCACAGATAGAAAGAATATCGGGTTTGAGAGCTAGAAGCGGTGGGGCTAGAGATTGTAGAACGATTGATTTGGAAGGTGACGATTACAAGAGCTTTAAGCGAAATCACGAACGTTTTGAATCGTATCCCATTGAAGGTGGGATTGGTAGAGTGTACGAATTAGTAGGTAACAATTTTAAAGATTATAGGGCTTATGTCACTGCGAACACTAGAACAGAATAGCACCTTTCACAAGCTTGTGACCCAACACAAGCTTGATGCTGACGAAAAGATGGCGATAGTCATGGAGGTATCTGGAGGACGAACAAAGAGTAGTGCTGAGCTGAGCCGAATTGAGATGGCTAAAGCTATCAAGATATTAAAGGGTAAAAGTGAGGAGTCACGGAAGAAAAGGATGGCCAAGGCTATCAACCTTGCAAAAGACCTTGGAATGGTCATAAATAAGGATTTTACAGGGTTGAATAATTTTGGAAAAAGGATGTTTAGAAAAGATAAGTTCTACGAGCTTACAGACAAAGAAATTAGTAGTGCTATCATTGGATTAGAAAACATGAAAAAAGAACTAAAAACATGACATGGCGGCTGATTACCTACAACAAAAGTACATTGATATTCGCAAAGACTTTAAGTCGATGCACGACGATGGTTACAGAAGCCAAGTCATTATCAAAAAGCTTTCAAAGAAGTACTACATGGCTGAAAGCACTATCGAGGACATTGTGTACCAGACTGGTCGATACGGAAGTAGGAAAGTTAAAATAGATGAAAACCAACTAGACATTTTTGGAAATGACAACGAGTGAATTTGTTACGATTGTTAGCTCACTAATACTATTTACTACATTTTTAGGAGGTTTTTTACTAGCGATTGTGTTGGTAGCAAAACATGAAAAAGAGAAATAGTGACTCCTACTGGAAGTAGTGGTGCACCATCCGAAGAAGGGAAGATACGAAGTATCTTCCCTTCTTTGTTTTAGTAGCTTTGTGACGGTTGATAAAGTTAATTTATCTAAAAGTTAAAGTTCGTTCTGCTCAGGGGTACTCTGTACCCCATTAGCTTATTATGGAAAAAGCACTAATCATATTATTTGTTTTCTACTCGTTTTGGGGGCTGTCTCAAGCTCCTAAAAAATGTAGCTATGATATGATAATTGTTGATGCAGGATGTGAAGTGAGACTTGACAAAAACAAAGGGTATGTATTAGTTGATACCATCAAAGTGAACGTGGTAGAGGGTGACTCAGTAGAGATGTACAGGATAATAGGACGTTCAAAGTTTACCTTGATTACAAAGGCCAAAAATCAAATCTTCTGGTGGATTCTTGAAAAGTATCAGTTTCAAAGGGTTCACGTGGATAGTACAGGTAGATTGATAAGGCTAATTTATATGCGTAATACCTAACCATTAAAATACTTATGAGTGGACAAACAACACCAGTTAACTCAAGCGATGTAGTTGTACTGGACATGAAAAATCTCAGTGGCTCAGTACAGTTTAGAGTCACAGTAGATGGAGACCTACAGTGGAAGCTATTGAGTGGCAACACTTGGTTTAAGATTTGTAATATTGAGCTTTTGCGTGGTCGCTCAATTACGGATGTGACTGTAAATGCTCAAAACAAGTTTGTGTTAACCTTTAGCGATTCAACTACGCAGGTCATTACAATTAGTGCCTTAGAAGATGCTGTGTTACGTGCAACCAATGCGGCTACACAGGCGTTGGCTAGTGCTGGGGCTGCTAGTGCTGTGGCGATGGGTACGGCTACAGCTAGGCCTCTAGGGAAACCTTCCTTCAACTTTGATTTTCGCAATAGCCGTTACATTGACCCTCGTATTCAAGCAGTATTTACGAGAGCGTCATTAGGAACCTATTTCGACCGAAATGGGATAATGAGGACTGCGCAGGCAAATAAGCCTAGGATTAATCATTCTCCAACTACAGGCGAATGTTTGGGGATTCTAATGGAGACAGAAGATAAGGAAAATAAGCTTCGCTACTCTCATGATCTTTCTGCGTCAGCATGGACGAAAATAAATGTAACTCCTATTCTGTCTAACAAAAAATTCCTAGATGGAACATATTGTTACGAAATTGTTGAAAACTCTGCTAATGAGTTTCACGAATTTACGCAAACAATTAATTCCCTTGACCCTACTAAGTCAGTTACATTTTCAGCCTACATACAACGAGGAGTTGGAAATAGGCATGCAAGGTTGTCAATGAATGCCCCTAACGGAAACGAAATTAAGGCTTACTTCAACCTCGATAATCTTAGTACTTCTTACGTTACAGTTGGAGATGCAGTAATGATAGCAATAGAGGCTACGAAAGAAAAAGAGTACATTCGAGTTAGTGTGCAAGCTAAGTTAGATAGTGTATCTACAACTATTTTTCCGAAAGTAAATATTATGAATGCCTCAGGTTCTGTTGGAGCACAGTATCAGGGAGATGGGGTAAGTTCGTTGTTAGTTACAGGGCTTCAGTTTGAATATGGGGAGCTTACATCTCTCATCCCTACTGGTGCAAATACATATACAAGAAAAGCAGACTCTATGCCTATTACTTCAAGTAAGTTTCAGGAGCTTTTCCCTAATGCGTCTGAAGGTACTTTTCTCTTTTCTGCAACACGGGCAAGAAGGAGATATGATAATACAGCCTATGGACAGTATTATCGTTTTTCGTCAACAGACGATGCAACGTCTGAGACTATTTCTTTTACTGATAGACCTGACTTAGACCAAATTTACAGCGAAATATTTTGGGGTGCTACTAATAAGTATGTAAGTCGATTTGAGCCTATTCCAGCACAAACTAAATTCACTTCAATAATGAAGTGGAAAAAAGCAGAGGTTAGGGCATTTTGTAATAATATCGCTGGAGATGTCTCTGCAACAGCTACGCCTACACAACCTTTTATTTCGCTAAGAACAGGGTCAAAATTGACCTATCATTTGCAACGGATTGCATTTTGGACTGTTGCTCTTAGCGATGTTGAGTGTCAAACACTCTCAAACAAAAATCAGCTTTGGGGTGCTGAGAACAATCAGGTTGCAAGCGTGAACGAATTAGGAGGTGCCGCATTCATGCGTGTTGAGTCTATTTTGTCTAGTCAGAGCCGTCAAGAATTCTCTATTGATTGTACAGGTTCGAGTATTACCCGAAACATCCGTAGGCCATATCCGTTCCTGTTCGAAATAGTGGATAGCAGTGGAGTTACAATTACTACGCAGCCTTCTGCCAGTTGTGTCGAAAATACTGATAATAGCCTAGTCATTACTGGAGCTGTCGGCAAGACGCTCACGTATGCGATTACACCAATTTTTGAGTATTAACCTAACCACTAAAAAAACAAACCTATGATTACAGCCAATATTAGCACTGTTTATACAGTGCCTGTGATTCCAACATTGATGCGTTATGGGATGACGAAACCCATGTATGAAAATGACGGTATTCTTGTTTGTGATATTTCTTATCAAATCCTTGCTACTAAATATCAGAAACAGGTGTCTGGACTCGACGAGGAAGGCAACACAACTACTGAGACTGTAGCTATTGATTTTGCAACTCCAGTATTATTCCACGAGGAGACAAAGACTATTCCTTACCAATTGTATCTGTTAATTGAGCAGTACCGCTTAACAAAAAGTGTAGAATTGCTTGAGCAAATCAATGGAGCTCTTACGCAGTTTACTTTCCAAGGTTCGCTTTCTGAATTTGTCTTACAGGTTGACTCCATCCAATAGTGATTGTAGTACAGTATCTGGAAGATGCTCCCAAAACTGACCTTTGGCAACTGGTACAGGATATTGAATACGAAGTCGAGCCATACGGCAAAGTGATAGTACCCTCTGGGTACATTACTGACTTCGCTTCTACTCCTCGGTTGCTTTGGTCGGTGATACCGCCTATTGGGAGGTATAACAGGGCGACGGTAATACATGATTTTTTGTACGAAAATCGTGTTATGGGTTACAGTCAACTGGACGACAAGACCGCTAGAGCAATAGCCGATAAGGCATTCCTAGTGATAGCAAATCGGACGAACCCCAAAGGCAAAGTACTCCACTACATTATGTATTTAGGAGTGCGATTATTTGGCTCGTTTTACTGGATAAAGAATGTTTAAAAGAAGCCTCGGCCATTGGTCGGGGCTTTTTGGTGTATGGTACTTTCTAGCAGGCTTTTTGCTAGGTGTCGGCACTCAAGATGGGTATTTTTGTATATACAAAATTATATATCTCATGAAAAGAAAACTGACTTTTGACCCTGTAATTATGGAACAGGAACTACATGAACAAGAAGTTCAAAGAGAGTACTCACATCAAATGAGTAAACTGCTGGCAATGGAACAGCTACTCCATAACAATGATTTTGCTTGTGAAATTACCGTATGTGGTTTGAGTGTAAATATCTGTAATAATGATTGGCTATTGCCTGTGATAGCTAAGGAAAAAAGGGAGCTAGATAAATTCTTGATTGGTGAACCTAATTCGTATGAGTAAAGGACGTAAAGCAAAGAATACATCAACCCGTGATGAGGTCATTATGATAAGGGTGACCAAAGAGCAAAAGGAGTTCTTGAATTTAGCCTGTACACATAATAAAACAAGTCAATCTGATGAGCTAATGACTTGTTTGTTTTGGTATAACATAAAGTATAAATACTGGACTGTAATACACAATATCCATGAGAAATTTAGACGATACTTCGAAAATTAAAACCAGTCATTAAAATGGAAATTAAAACAAGATTTGATATTGGAGATACAGTTTTGATTATACATGATAATCAAATAGTAAGTTGTAAGGTTAATAATATTAGCTATTACAATGGTATAGTAACTTACGAACTTCTCATTCATAAGTCATTAACAATGATGGATAGAGATATAACCACACTAAGAGAAGAAGCGAATGTAGTAAAAGAATTTGAAGAACTAAAGAAGCATATTGTAAAAGCCAAATTATGATAGATACAGAACAAACATTAGAAGAAAGGAAGGCAATAATTCAAGAATTTGCTGACAGATTTGGGTTGACATTTATACAAGAAGGAACTATTGGATTCAAACGTAAATGTGTTGGGTTATCAATAGGATGTTATTATGTTATGTATAACCCCGTCAACTATGAAGACCCGCACAATGATGATTTCATGGACTTCATAAAAGACCTCTATGATGTGAGGTTTTATGAAATTGCTCCAGCAAATGCTGATGGTAAAGGTAGCTGTTTGGCGGTGATGGGTTGGGGTGTTCAATCGATTATCGAATTGTCTAATTGGATTGAAAAACTCAATGACCTAGGTGTGATTGTAGAAAGATATGCAAATAGATGCGGTACGGATGTGTATGCTTTAAGAATGCCTGCTAAGAGGGTTGTACATGACCATTGGGGAATATGAAGCAAAATATCAATACTCAACGTCAAGTGAGATTGACACTAGGTAATATTGTCAGTTATTTTTTGCACGCTGTGGTTCACTTTATGATAAAACATGAGCTTTGTACTGGTTATGGAAAGTTACAAGTCGGTGATTACGTTAAATATAATTGGAAAGCCAAATATTATATCAGAAGTATTTATAACAGTAATACTGAAATACGACAGATAGCCCAAATAACAACCTACTCTGATGGTACTGAAAATTGTGAGTTTGTGCCTTTGAATAGTAAAGGGATTAGTGGCTGTGACACTTATTGGGTCAGAAAGTGCTACTGGTGGGAATATGAAAAGTAATTTTTAAAAGATTTAAACAATAAAGGATGGTACTTCAATTACAATGTAAAAGCGAAAAACATTTTATAGAAACTATCGGTAGAATGTTAAATATTGTTGTTTCTTGTTTCAGTAAAGGTAGTATTCCTGAAAAGGAGGAAGACCGTTGGATTTTTAATGAGCAGGAGGATAGATATGAAATTCTACCTTCTCTTGGAATCCATTTTATCTATGTTCGTCAAAGAGAAGAAAATACCTTAGTGTTTGAGATAAGTTACCAGTATGACGAATTTGGGATGCAAGTTTATTCTCTATCACATTTACTTTGCTACATTTTTCAGCACCATATAACACCTGCAAAAATGGATAGATTACACTCAAGATAATAGTAGCCTGAACGCTTATTGATAGCGCACCAGTCAGGCTCTTTTACGGAAAAGGGAGGCATTTGCCTCCCTTTTCTATTTTACTTGAGTTCCTATCAGAACCCCTATAGCTGCAATGCCGATTCGTTCAGTCCATTGCCAAAACTGAGAGGCTTTTATTTTCTTTTCGGCCTTTGTTGTCAATGTACCTATTTGCTTGAGCTGAGTAGAAACACTATCGGCCTTTGATTTTGACAGCATAAGCAAGCTACGGGTATCAGCTAGGTTTTTAGAAAGTTCCTGATTGGTACGGGTACTTTGCTCTGTTAGTTCGGTATTGAGCTGTTCGCAAGCCTTTAGGTCTGTCTGGAGCTTTTCGATAGCGTTGAGTATCTGTTGAGCTGGGAAGTTCTTGAGAGCTCCAACATCGAGAGGCTTGGGTTCTGGTTTTACTTGTGCTATGCAAGTTTGATAGACGAACAAGAAAAATAAGATACGCATTGTGATAGTGGTTAAAGTGTTTTTTGAAGGGCAATCATTATGTTCAATTGCTCTTTTAGATTTTCGATTTCAGCATCATTTGACTTTTTATTCTGATAGTAATTAGCGTTTAAACGCTGGTTAAGTTGTTGTTGTAAGTCAATTACATACTGAGAAGCATCTACCTTCTGTCGAGCGGTATTAAGAAGTACGTGCATACTGTCGACCTGCTCACGTGCCTTTATGCTAGTTTTGTTTGCTTCTCTGATGGCAGCACGTGCTTCAACTAATAATTCGGACGATCGTGGGCGTTCGAAGACTAGGTATAATAAAAGAAGGATAAGTAAGAGCCAGACTGCTGGGTCTTGCTTAGAACTAAAAAAGAGGGTTTTCATCTTTTCTTATAGATTTGTTAAGTTCGAGTGATAGGTTTCCTAATGGCTTAGTGATTGAGGTTGGCTCATAGTCAACAGTGACTACGTATCTATGCTCGACTACGTAGTAAGTTCGAACTGCATAAGCACGTGTGCCAGTACGCATGACTCCGTTTTGTTGCGAAACTAAAGCGTGTACTTTGTCCTCGGTAATTAGCTTTTCAAGGTTGATGTTGATTTGGTCAACATTGAAGGTAGGTTCGTCCAACATCATTACCACCTTGAGGGAAAAAGTAGTTTCTCCAAGTTCGGTACGCTGTCCAAGTTTTTTCCATTCGATACCTCGTTGGAAATTAACTAATACAGCAGGTACGATTATGGACTCGAATGCTTCAGGGTCTTCGAGCTGTCCACGGTCGAGGTCTACCCAAAGTCTTTCATTTTGTTCATCAAACCCTTCAGAAAGTAGTTTGGCAATTTCGGAATACAGGAATAGTATCATGGCTGTAAGATTTTGGTTAGGTCTTTTTCAATAGTATCTATCAATTTGTTTTGTAGGTGTTGCGGTATATAAGGGGTAATAAATTGGCGTTTAGGAATCTTTACGTTTCGGTTTCTTCCAGCATCATTTACGCCATAGTTATGTACGGAAGCATACTTTACATCTGAGCGTATTTCAATCTCTTCAGATGTAGCTATGTACCTGAAGCTTCGCTTTAGGTTGCCTGTGCCGTGTAGGATTTTCCGACGGTTGTATGCAGGTTGGTTTTTTAATGGCTTTCCTTTTTTCCCTTTTTTGAGGTTTTCAGGTAGCCTTCTTTTAACTTCCTGCCAAGGCTGGTAACTCTGGTCTGTCATACCTTCTTCATCAAAAGCTTTATTGATATGGTCGATAGCCATTTTACCAATTTTGCGAGGAGCTACATCAGTTATGTACCGAACTAACTCCTTTTGTTTTTTTTCGAGTAATTGTGGTAGATTCATTAGTAGTTAGTATATTTGTAGTGGGTAGAGGTACTGCTGAAACCCACCTGCTCAGAGGTGCAAGCCTCTGAGTTTTTTATTTTAGCTTATTTGCAAAGCTTCTGTTTGAAAACTCCTTTCTGTTGAACTCCACAAGTGTATTGTCAGACGTGTATCGAATTATGACTTTCTCGACCAGTTTGTTTTTGTCCTGATTGCCTAGAGCTTCACGCAAACCTTCTACAAGCGTGTATTTGTCCATGCTACTGTCAATGGCTAATACAGCTACTTTGCAAAGCTGCTTATTTACACTTTTGATGGCCGAATTGATAGCAGTCTTTGAACTTGGAGCTTTGAAGTCTGCTGGAGCACCATCAATGATGGCATCTGGATTTTTTACGCCAGAAACAAACCTTTCAGGTTGGAGCTTTACTTTGTGGCCATTTCTGGCCAGTACTAATCCTTCTTTTAAGTTTACTGGAAACTCAGCCTCTGAAATACCAGCGTGTACCTCAAGCATTCCTCCAGAGAGTGTGTTTTCATACACAGGAGTATAAATGTTTAACTCTGGTAGGATAAAAGTCTTGAGCTCCTGTTGTATTACCTTATCAGGAATATTCTGTGTCTTCTGAGCATAGGTGTGAGCTGGGATGTTGAATAGCTCACCCGTTTTGCCAGAGTTGTTTTGTAGTACTGGGTCTATTGGCTCTTCCTGTGAATCGTCAGGGAGCTTAGTTGTTGCTTCATCCGTATTAGTTACACCGCAATCACAATTCCATGAAATAGGTGGCGTGTGTGTATTCCACCAAGGGTCATTTATGGCTCTCACTGTACCAACAAACAATAAGTGTTCTGGTCGTGGGTTTGGCGATGAGGTACGGAGGTACTTCAGGTTTGGATATATGTCGGCATCAGCTTCGAAGTCTAGCCATTTTCTGGCCATTCTGGCAGAAGCCACTGCCGTTTTGTACTCGGTTAGTAGCCAGTCTTCATTGTAGTTGCCTATGATGCCTTTGGATAGCTTTTTGAATTCTGGAAAGCTTCTAGTAGTTCCATTAGCTTCGTCACCTAACAAGGAGGTCAGTTGAATGACCTGAAGTGCTGTTTTACGAGCTGAAAAATAGATAGCAGATTTTTGAAGCTTGTGTAAAAGAACAGTGTCTGGAGCTTCGAGATTGATTGATAGTTTGTCTGGCACACCAAACCCTTGTGTTACTGCTTCAGATAAGTTTTTGAAGCTTGCTTCAAAAAGGTCTTTGTTTATCTTTTTGCCATCGTTTTTTTTATAGATGTTTTCTAATGCCTTTTTGACAAGAGGCATAGTAGAAAAAGGCAGCTCTATCCTTGAGCTGTCTGCAAAAGTCATCAACCAACTACTTTTATGGTGTGCAGTACAGGTTCTGCCGTACATTAGATTGATTTCAGCCCCGATGTTGTCGGTTACATCGGGGCTTATAGGAAAAAATCTGAGAAGTACGAAAGAACTCTGTCAGCTAGGTTTATTTTGCGTTTTACGTCTGAAAGCTTTACATGCTGGTTAGGTTGCTGTTGTTGCTTTTGAGCTTGCTCCTTCTGTTTATCCTTTTCCTTTTTGGCCTGAAGGTCAAATTTTACGTTGTATTTTTCTTCAAAATGCTTGAGGGGTAATGGTGCTACCTGTTGATGTAATTTAAGGTCAATTTCAAGCTGTTGCGATTTGTCCAGTTCTTCTTCCTGTTCAATGGCGTGAAATCTTCCTTTTTCTGGAATGCTAAAACCTTGTGCAATTAGAAGTGGTATGAACTTTTCATTTAGGACACGTTCTACAAAACGTCGGTCGGCAGCATTGATGTCATCCTCGGTTTCACCATGTACTTTTGATTGACTGTAGGAGCTTCCAGATTCTGTGGTCATGGTCTGGCCAAGCATAGCTTTAGACATCTCTGCATTACAAAATTCTGCTAAAAGCTTAAAGTTATCTGAACCTTGTTTACCACCTCCAGACTCTTGTTTCATATCTGAACCAATAGGAAGTACAGCCCAAGCATTTGATCCAGTTTCTTTTGCTTGCTTCTGTACAGATTCATAATTCCCAGGAATGTTTGGGTCATAGAAATAGACTCTGCTTGGCATCCCAAAAACCTCACAAAAAGTAGCCCAGTCTCCAACATCACCACGTTTAAGTATAACCCAAGGTGCTATAGAAAACATACGACCTAAATCCCAAAGTTCGCCTACGAAAACAGATGTAGTATTGAAAGGTGGTAGAGTGAAGTCTATCCCAGAAGTTATAGTATATGGTTCAGGCAAAACTGCATTGAGTTCAGCTACTACGTGTCCACGTGGTACAAGCTCACAAGTTTGCCTCTTGAAGTCTACTTCAATCAATGAACCACCGTATATTTTTGACTCAATTATATACTTTAGTATTCGTTCAAAGAATAGTTTGTCTGTTAAGTCAGCCACGGGCTCGTATGGTTTACCATCGGCTGTAAATGTCCAATTTATCCTTGTGATTGGTAAAATGCGCTTTTCAGTAATTGTAATTACGTGAGAGTCGATAGCAACGTCCTCGTAAAGGTCAATTAAAGGTTTACGGATTGGGTTGTAAATTGATTGTGCTAATGCACGTGCTGCCTTCCAAGAGTCTAGGTCTTTGGCTGAGTAGTCACGAGGTTGTAATATGATTGGTATGTTCGTTGGATTTACAACATTGCCGATACCTAAATCTTTTTTCTTTGCCATTTGCCAAAATTGATTTTAAGCCACGATTTTTTTTGAATTGGCACTATGATGTATAAAAAGTAAATACGTCGAATTTAAACGGTACTTAAACGGGTTTTATGGGTTATAGTTGTTAATAGATAGATTACATTCTATTGTTTCTTTTAGGTTCTGAGCCAAATGCCATATTGCCTTTTATACTGGTATCCTCCTGTACTGGAGCTAGAGCCAAACCTACCAGTACTGCTTTTCCATTTACGATGTCCTTCAAGAAATCCATTGCGTCATCGTATCTTTTAACCCGATGCTCAGGTATAGTTTCTTGAGTGTCATAGAGATTATATATTGCTATGTTTTTGGCAATTGATAGCAATAAATGATTTCGGTCATTCCCAGTCTTAGAGAATTCTGCGTCCATGTCATATTTGATGGACAACTTTGCTCGTATAGTTGAAAGTGCAATATTGATTTGATGCTCAACATAGGTAGCATCACCACGAGAAATTGCTGTACGGATTTCTGGGTATATACTTTTGTTGAAGTCGTCAGTGGTTAAGTACATTTTAGTTTTGTTTAAATTCTTGAATCTCTTCTTTTGCCACCTATTACTGGAGGGGTGGAAACTCTTTTGTATAATTCTCTAAGCTTGAATATTGCTCCTTCCAATGCGTCGGGTGCATCATCATGAGCGTTTGGAAAGCCTAAAAGTTGGTCTTTGAAATTCTGAAAGTCTGGTGACTTCTTGAGCTTTTCGTTAATGATGATTAGATTTCTCTCAAAATAGACAGCGAGTCCTTCAATACGTCCTTTCTTTTCGGGTTTAGAGCGTTTGTCTTCGTAGATTGGCAACATATAGCCACGGTCTTCCCACTCATTAACGTAGTCATCCATTAGCATATCTTGCATAAAATTGGCTTCTATGTAATGTTTGAAATTTTTAGCTCCAGAGCGTTCTAGGAATTCATGAATATCGTAATGTGCGACAACCATTGCATTACGGTTTGCCTGACGTACCCAACAATCTATTATATACCATTTGTTTGAGATTCTGCCAACCACCATAATGGCTTTATAATCGTTCTTTTTTGTATCCTTAAAACTTGGGTCATTGTATGAAACGATAGCCTCAAATTTGGATAATGGAGGGAGCTTATCATAAATTAGCCAGTCATCTTTGAAAGTAGTTCCATCTTCTATTTGCTTATGAAAGAGTTCTCGTTGAGCCATTCTATAGCCCATTTGCCTGATAATTTTTTGAATATCCTTACGAGTGTATCTTTCCTTCCAAGCTGGCATACCTGTTTCGGACTGGTCTTCTTTATGAGTCTTTGGATTTTCAAGAGCAAAAACTTTAATAAGAGTAATTCCATCATTTACTGGGTCATCATCGTTAATATCACCAACCACATGAGCCAATATTGACTTTTTGGCTATACGGTTTCCAACCATGATGATTCTTCTTTGCTTGATAGCCATTGCACCAATGAGAGCACCACGAAGCCAATCCAAAGACTTTTTGACCAGCTCTTCATTTTTTACCTCTTCATCATCATCAAGGTCATCGATAATAAGTAGGTTTGGGCGTTTTTCGGCCTCACGAAGCCCACGTGGTGATTCTCTACGACCAATAGCCCAGAAGCCAACACCATCTTTGGTAACGAAGTGTTTTTCTGACCATGACCCCCAATTATACTGCTCACCAAAATCATTAATGTATCGTTGATTACTCTCTAATTGAGCCTGAATGTCAGCTAGTAGACCTTTGGCTTTATCTCCAGACTGTGAAGCTATAACCATCCCACTAACTTCACCCTTTGCCTTTAAGTACAAGGGTTCAAAAATATCCGAGAAAACCGACTTGGCGTGTTCTCTTGGCCATTCCAGTACAGCAAAAATGTCAGGGTTATTATTTATTTCTTTTGCTGCCTTTTTGTGAAACCAACCGAAATCAGCACCACCTTCCTCTTCTACAAAGAAATTAGGGAAGTAATACTTACAAAACTTTTCAAAATTTGCGAGTAAGTCTTTGATACGGTTTTGTTTAGAAATTTCGCTTTCAGTTTTATCAATATGAGTTGATAACTTGATGAGCTTTTTCTGTTCCTCATAGCGTTCTAATATCTTCTTTTCTGTCATGGCTAGTCACTTTTACGAAGTTCAGAAATATAGCTATCAGTGTAGACCAATAATGATTTAGCCAGCGTGTTGTCATGTGAGTTTACATAAGTAACAAAATCAGTCAAAAGCTTAACAGAATCATTGAATGACATTTCTTTTGATTTAATTCCTGCTAGTAGTTTTGAGAAACCATCTAATTGCCCTTTATCAAAATGTCTAAGTTTGCCTTCTTCGATTTGATTTTGAGCATCTTCCTCAAAAACATTGAGGGTATGGTCTATGAGTCTGTAAATACGCATCCTCATATTTTTCTCAATTTTCAGACGTTTTGAACGAGTGTCATCCCAATCATCTTCTTCAGACCAAGCCGAAATTGTTTGTACCGAAACTCCTAATATTTTAGCGATTTTCTGTTTTGAAAATCCATGTTCAATGAATAGGTCTAAACCGTTTTCACGCTTCTCTTTGTTTGTCATTATCTTATATCTAAGTGGTTATGAAGGTGAAATTAAAGAGGTTTTTAGCGAAGCTAAAGATTGAAAATGTACCATGCTTGCGAATTGCCTGTATGTTACAATCCAAGATTTTGAAGTAGTGGAATAGTCACAGAACTTAGCACTACAGAAACACGAAAACGCATTTTGAAACTAAATGAAGAAGTTTGTATGTAGCACCGAAAAAGTAACATCAAAGAGAGTCAAGATTAGCACAGCAGGGATTATACTGGATGATTTCCTTGAATATCCTAAAATGTTTGATTGCCACGACTACAGCAAAGGCAGTCTTGGAGTGATTGGTCGCTGGGAACAGGTAGAAAAGGTGGATGGTAAGCTACTTGCACTTCCAGTCTTTGACATGGGCGACCCAGTGGCAGCCGAAATTGCGAGAAAGGTAAAAGAAGGGTTCGTGAAAGGTGCTTCTATCGGTATTCGTCCACTTGAAGCAGTGATGGATAAAGATGAATATGGAGAGTTTGTATTCGTTACGAAATGTATTTTGGTTGAAATTTCAATAGCAAACATTCCATCAAATGGAGAAGCCTTGTCTTTTGGTGACTTAAGAATTTATAATGAGGATTTAAAATTAATGGATAACTGGACGTTTTCGGATTTTCCAGTAAAAACCCCAAAGCAAACAATGGATTTCAAGAAGATTGCACAGTCTTTAGGACTACCTGAAACAGCTACTGAAGCTGAAATTTTGGCAGCATTAGAAGCTAAAAACCAAGCAAGTATTCAGCTTGCTGATTTCCAAAGAAAACAGAAGGAAGCTAATAGTGCTGAAATTGTAAGATTGGTAGATGCTCGTATTGCTGAGAACCCAGCTTTAGCTCCAATGAGACAAACGTATATCACACTAGGTGATACAAATTTTGAGCTTGCAAAGTCTACCTTAGAATCGATGGCAATTGCTCCACAACAGCAAGTAACCCTAAGCGACATTGCTCGTGGAAAAGTTAAGCTCCCTACTGATGGAAAAATAGTTACAGGTAGAGAGACTTGGACATTTACAGACTGGGAAAAGAAAGACCCTGATGGACTCCGTAATTTACAATTGACAAATGAAAAGGCGTTTGAATCGCTGTATGAGAACACTTACGGTGTTGATTTTCAAAAGGATATTAGTCTTGTAGGTGAAATTCGTAAAAAATAAAATGCTCTTAATTTCCTTTTAAGTACCGTTTAACAATCATTTAACCACTAAAAATACTTATATGTTATTTAGAACTGCTTGGCTTAGACAAATCGCAGAGGATTTGTTTAAGGATAATGAATTTTTGAATTACGCATTGAATTGGGATGAATTTGTACAAGAAGGTATCCAAACTGTAGTTGTAGGTCAGTCTGGAGGTGCAAGTGGTGTATCACGAAATAGAAGTGTTTTCCCTGCTACTGTATCAGAGCGTTCGGACTCGGACATTAGTTTCGACATGACTGACTATACCTCTGACCCTCGTCGTATTCGTGGTTTGTTACAAAAACAGTTTAGCTATGATTACAGAGGTTCGATTATCCGCCAAGATACTGCTTTAATGAAACAATTCATGGCAGAGGATATTTTGTATGCTTGGAGAGCTGAACTAGCAAAACGAATTCTTAAAACAACAGGTTCTGCTGTTCCAGCTTCTGCCAACAGTGTTGCAACTGGCAACAGAAAGGCTGCTACCCTAGCTGATTTTGTTCGAGCCGACAAGGTTCTGAATGACGACCTAATTCCTCAATCAGGTAGAAAAGCGATGATTACACCACAAGCAAAAATGGATTTGCTTAATGACCCGAAAGTACAAGGAACAAACATTTTCCAACAGTTGACTGACTATAAAGATGGTCAAGTGGCTAAGATTATGGGCTTTGACGTAATGGTTCGTTCAACAGTACTAACTTACAATGCTGCTGGTTCTTCTGCAAAATTACCAGATGCAGCTGGTGCTGCTACTGACTGTGAGGCAAATTTATTCTGGCATCCTTTATTTGTAGGTCGTGCTGTAGGAAATATAGAGGTTTTCTTTAATCCATCTCAAGCAGCTCATTATGGTGATTTGATTAGCTTAGAGGCTCAAGCAGGTGGTAGAAAATACTATGCTGATGGTAAAGGTGTTGTTGCCTTAGTTCAAGACCAAGCAGCCTAATTTCATTAGGTCGTCAGTAAATTACAGTTTCACAAAATACCTAACCACTTATTTTAGTATGGATGCTAAAACACTTTTTGAATTAAACCCTGACCTTCAGGAAGTCTGGAAGGCTGGTTCTTCAGAGGCTTTTGAAGACGAAGAAGAAGCTAAAAACTACGCTAATCACTTCAATGTATCTATGAGAAAAGTACTCAGAAGCGAAGTGCAAGGGCTGAAGGAGGTAAAAAAGAAAGAGCCTAAAAAAAGCAAAAAGGCTGAATCTGAAGAGTCTGGAGAAGCAACCGAATAGGTCTTAAGACTATCTTTCACAACTAGAGTACCTAACCACTTAAAACCAATAAATAAATAAATGCTTCCTGGCGTTAAAATTACCATCGCAAATGGAGGACTGGGACGGGTAGCAACCACATCTGATGGGGTTGCTGCCTTAGTTATCCCAGCGGTTGCCACAGCTAACCTTCCTCTATATACTCCAAAACAAATCTTTACACTCAAGGAAGCTGAAACCTTGGGGCTAACACAAGACTTCGACACGGCTCAGAAGATTGACGCATGGAAACAAATTGCAGATTTCTATAGTGAAGCAGGAAGCGGAGCAGAGCTTTGGATTATGACTTACACATACACCAAGAGTATGGCAGAGATGTGTGATGTAACTACCAGCTCGAACGGTGTTAGAAAGTTGCTTGATGCTGCCAATGGTACAATTCGATTGCTTGCTATTGGTCGTTATATTGACCCGACCAAGACTTATACACCAACTATTACAGGTGGTATGGATGCGGATTCTATCAATGGTATGCAAAAGCTCAACGCATTAGCTCTCGAATATCTAGGAGCATATAAGCCGTTTGTAGGTATCGTGGATGGCCGTCAATGGAATGGCGTAATTGCAGACCTGCCAGACCTTAAGACTTATACTTATCCAAAAGTATCGCTGCTACTTGGTACAAACGTAGATGGTAAGCGTTCTTCTGCTGTAGGCATTACGCTTGGTCGTTTGGCTAAATTGCCAGTGCAAAGAAACATTGGAAGAGTCAAAGATGGAGCTCTAAATCTGACCGCTGGCTATTTGACAGATGGCCGTAGTCTTGGAGCATTTACAGAATCTCAGATTCAGGCTATTCACGACAAAGGCTATTTGGTTTACCGTTACTATACTGGTCGTTCTGGCGTGTACCACGTAGATGACCCGACAGCAACAATACCTACCGATGACTTCCAGTCGATTACAAATAATCGTGTGATTCATAAAGCTGTTACGTTGACCTATCAAGCCTATTTGGATGAGGTTAACGATGACCTGATTTTGAACGACGGCAAAATAAACCCTGCTCAAGTGGGTTATTTGCGTAGTAAAATTGAAAACAGTTTGAAAATCAATATGCTTGATGCTGAAGAGATTTCTGCTATTTCGGTATATATCGACAGTACTCAAAATGTGATTTCTACCGATAAAATCCGTATTGTTCTACGTATTGTTCCTGTAGCATACGGCAAAACAATTGAGGTAGATTTAGGCTTTACGAATCCCTCATTGGCTGCTTAATTAAGTTTTTAACTAACCACTAAATACAATTTATAATGGGCTTCAATTCTAAAGACTATACATGGGCTGAGTGTAATATAGCAGTAGAAGGTAAACTGCTTGCACGTGCCAAAGCCGTAGAATACGGTGAGGAAATAGACCGTAAAGAGCTGTATGGTAAGGGGAACTCACCTCAAGATATTCAGGATGGCAATAGAGCAATCAAGGGATTTATGGAAATGTTGCAAAGTGATTTTGAAAACATTCTTTTGCTAACTGGTAATAAGGGAATTACAGGATTGCGAGATATGAATATTACGGTTGCCTATTCGGCATCCGACGGCCGTATCTCTACTCGTAGTATTATTGGAGCAGCCGTTACCGAATGGAAAGAGTCTGTGAAACAAGGAGATACAGAAATGCCTGTAAGACTACCATTTATTGCTCTGGACGTTAAAATGACTTAGACCGAAAATAACATGACGGGAGAAGAAAGATTGTGGCAGACCTTTCGGGATATGCCAAACCAACAAGTACTTTTTATGACGGCTGACGGAGAGGTTTTTGTGGAGCTAGAGGATGCCCAGTTTTATTCGTCAAGTCTCGAAGATTCTGCCGTTCAAACCTTTAACAGGCCAAACCCAGTACCTCCTGCTCCTGCTACGATTAATCCAAACGGTGTTTGGATTAACATACCAGACAAGCAAGGGACGGTATTTTGGGTAAGGAACTAAAACAAAACTACCACTAAAATGACTCAGACAAAATCAGCTGCATCTATTCAGCAACAACCATACACAGGTGTAAAACCTGTAAAGCCACTCAGAATTGAGGATGAATTAGCAAAAGCTCAAGAGCGTGTTAAAATACTTGAAGCAGAAAGAGAACAGCAAGATCTCGCTAGAAAAGAAGCTGAAAAGAAAGCTCAAGAAGAAAGTTTGAAGCTAGAATTTGCTTCGAAGTTCTTTGAGTTTGCCGAGCAAAATGGACTCATGTCAAAACAGGCAAAAGCAGAGCCAGTACCGACAACAATCGAAGAAGTTCAAACTACTGAAAATGAACTACCAGAGGTGAGTACCTCAAAAGGCGTACTGGTTAAGCTTGGTCTGTTTTTTATCCTGATTTCATATTTTGCTTTTTATCAGGTATTCTTTGGCGATACGATGAATGATTCATCTCGACGTATTTTTGAGGCGATGGAAGCACATCTTTGGACTCATATTGCGATTTCATTGGCTACAATTCTTTTTGGATTTACAGTGATGTACTTGATGTTTCCTCGACAATTTAAGTATTTCCATAATCAGATTCCTACACAGTATAACTGGAATTCTGATTTTGAAAATCCAACATTTGAAGGGGTAGTTAGGATGGCCACGACATTTTTAGCTTGGCTAGTCCCAACGGCAATTTGTGCTAGTATCATGCAGCTGATTTTAGGCTAGTATATTTTTTAACTCTTAACCACTTTTTACAATGTGTAATTTCAAAATGCTCTTTTTTTTATTTGGGCTAATGGTGATTACTACACCTATTTTTTCGTCACCAAAAGTAGAAGAAGCCCGTGCCTGTATCAGGCAATTTTATGATTCCCAGACCTACGTAAAGGAACTGACCAACCGTAACGATGGCGTTGAAATTACTGGGTACTTCCACAAGATTGGTATTTTTTCACTTGACAATGCCAATTCAGCACATCGAGCATGGTGTGGAGCTTTTCAAGCAAATGCGTGGCTAAATTGCAACGTTCCAGTTCCTTTTACTCGCTATTTGTCCAGACTTGCATCTGTGGATACATGGAACAAAGCAACAGCCTACCAGATACCATTTCGGAAAGCTGATACAGGTGATGTTGTGAGTTTTAAGTTTAGGCACGTCGAGGGGATATATGAACGACATCCTAACCCTAGTTTTCCCTACTTTGAATCCTGTGGTGGCAATACCAGTGCTCCAAAAGGAAAAGGAAACAAAGAAGGCGTATGGATTAAAACTCGATTGATACGGGATGTATCGAAGGTTGTAAGCCTTGAAAAAGTCCTGAATTCATAGCCTAGTAAACAGTACCTAACCACTTGTTAAATAATGTTTAAATACCTGCCTGTATCATACAGGTAGGTATTTAATAAAGTCCAAAATAATCACTAATCCCAATTTAAAATCATGCAAAATATTGAATCAGTTGTTGAAGTTGTAAGCCAAGAACAAAAAGAAGCTGCTTTGAAATCTAAATATCCCAATATGGAGGTGTTTCTTTTAGAGATTGATTTGTCAGATGAAATGAAAAATTTTGGTGGTACAAATGCTCAAAAGAAATCTGTTTTTCAAGCAGTACTAAAAACGCCAGGACGCAGAGAATTAGGACTTGCAATGGCATCGGGTAAAGACCCGTTACAGATGGCCGAATCACTTATTAAGTCATGTTGGCTTGAAGGAGACGAGGAAATTAAAGACCTTCAGTACCAAGATACAATCGGTCTTTATGCTTGTATGCAAGCGATGGAGCTTCTAAATGTGGGTAACAAGGGAAAGTTAAGAAAGCTGTAAGAGACTGGGAAATACCAACAGATGTATTTGATGTAATGCAAAAATCTGCTTGGATACGATACTACTTTCATCTTGACCCTTACAGCCTATCTGATGATGACTTTGAGCTAATGTGGAAAGAAGCACATTACCTTCTAAAAGTAATGAAACCCATAAAAGCCGAGTAGTCGGCTTTTTTTATATACAAAATTATGGACTTAGGTGTAGTATGGAGGCTACAAGACTTGATGTCTTCTCCGATGGCAAATATTACTCGTAATGCAAATCAGGCTCAGAGAGCGGTTGATAATGCTTCTTCCCAAATTTCGCAAGGTATGCAAAGGGCTGTTGATACCGCAAATAGCCTACAAGAATCACTTCAGATAGAAGTGCCACCAGTAGTAGTAGATGCAAATCAGGCACAGCGAGAATTGAGGAGAGTACTTGCAATACAGGAGCAAATGAGACGAATGGCAGGTGTGAGCAATGTAGTTCGGGTTTCAGCTCAAGATAAAGACCTAAATGCTTTATCGGCTAGACTTGAAGCTCTCAAAAAGTATTCTGCTATGCTTCGTGTAGGTGCTGACGATACGGAACTGGCTGTTACCATGCGAAAAATACAGGCATTGCAAGCGATGATTAACAGGCTTTCAAATGCTCAAGTAAATGTAAATGTTCGAAGCCAAGAGATAGATAAAGTAGTTAGACAGATTGCAAGAATTCAGGGCTATACCGCAACCCTAAATGTAGATGACTCAAGGGTTCAAGCGGCTAACAGGACGTTGGATACTTTGTATTCACAAATTGCTTCAGTGCCAGAAGTTCGTGCTCAAGTAGATACTCAAGGGATTGTTGAAGCTTCGAATAGAATTTCATTTTTGAGTAATATGATGACAAGATTATTTGGAAATCGGAATGAAATTCAAATAGACATCAATAATGTAAGCTCAAGAATAGAAGCCATTAGGGCTCAAATAGCATCACTTGAAAATTATAGAAGTACCCTTACTATTGGGGTTGATGATGCTCGAATAGAAATTGCTAATCGCAGTATTCAAGAGCTTCAAAGCCAGCTAGGTAGTACACAAGAGGTACTTTCCAACACACAACGACAGTTTGAGCGTTCGGGTGGTGTGTTCTTTAGAATGAGGGGCTGGCTTACGGATTTGTCTGGGGTGTTTCGTAGAACTGGGTTTAGCGTAAATGACCTTCAGGAAAAAATCCGAAAGCTTCAGGAGTATAGAGCTTCGCTTACAATTGGAGTAGATACCCAAGAAATTGCCAGAGCCACCAGTGAAATCAATCAGCTTCAGCAACAGTTGGACGGTGTCGAAGCACGATTTAATAGGAGACGTAACCTTTCAGTAGGTGTGGGTTCGGGTATTTGGGGTATGGTCAAAGGTGCATTGCCAGCCTTAGGAGTAGCTGGAGCAATGGCAGCAGGTGGTAACATTTTGAATAAAGGAATGGATAGAGAGGTACAGGTTAGCAACTTTGAACAGTTTATACCAAATACTAAACTAGCAAATCAGACCTTTAATAACCTGAATCAATGGGGCAATGACACAATATATAAGAATAGTGACGTGCTCAAGGTTGGTGCTAAGGTAGCTGAACAGTTTGGAGCTACAAGAGTAATGCCACAAATGAAAATGTATGGCGACTTAGCTGGCGGTAATGCCGAAGACCTTGCAGGTATCGCTCGGACGATGGGGCAAATCAAAGGTGTTGGAAGACTTCAAGGGGATGAGCTTAATGAGTTGGCCAATCATGGCATATTGGGGCTTCAGGAAGAGATAGCAAAACTAAAAGGGGTTTCGGTGTCAGCCTTCTATCAAATGAAGGAAAAAGGTCTGATTTCGTTCCAAGACGTACAGAAAGCAATGGAGCGAATGACTGGAGAGGGAGGTAAATACTTTGGTCGATTAGACAGAATGTCACAAACAACCTTTGGCCGTGTACAGAAACTTTGGGGTACAATAGAGGAAAAGTTGGCTGGATTGGGAACGATGTCTTTACCAAGTATGAATAAGATTATCGACTGGGCTAATAAGTTTGTTGAAAACTGGCAGCCAATTGGGGTGGCTATTACAGGTTTAACACGTGCTTTTAGTCCATTGTGGGATGCAATCCATCAAGTTATTGTGGTGCTGGGTCTTGTGCCAGCGTCAGGAGACGGTGTAATTGAGACCATAAACGGCATTGCAAGTGTCATCAATACGTTAGCTTCAGGGGTACATTTTGCGAGCACTGTTGTTCAAAACCTTGTGAATGGAATCAGGGCTTTACCTTTTGGAGATACTATTTTGCAGGTTTTAACATTATCTGGCGCTCTAAAATTGATTGGAGTATACGACGGGATGTTAAGTGTACTTGGTTGGACTAATCAAATGATTAGTACACTTCCAAGTTTAATAAGCTGGTTTAGCTCCATAGCCTCAATCCCTTGGGCAAATGCCATAACAGGTATCTCTGGTTTGCGTTCGGTTTGGGTTGCTTTGAATGCTGCTTTTGTGGCCACACCAATAGGAGCCATTATAGTTGGTATTGTTGCGGTCGCTGCTGCTTTGACTTATGCTTGGGAAAACTCAGCAAAATTCAGAGAAGTGGTTATAAGGAGCTGGGTTGCTATTCAGATGATGTTTGAAAAACTACAACCATTCTTAATTGGTACATGGGAAGTAATCAAAGGCATAGGTCTTGGTGTTTGGGAGGTTGTGTTATTTGTGGCCAATGTATTTAAGGGTGTTTGGCTCTCTGTAGTTTGGGTCAAGGATGGTGTTTTGAAGGTTTGGAATAGCTTGAGTGAAGGAACGAGGTCTGTTTTCAAGACTATTGGAGAAATCATAATCACCACCTTGAGAGTAGCTATTGGAATTGCTACGTTAGGGCTATCTGAGTTTATTATTTGGGCATTGGGTAAGTTATCTACTGTTTCGAAAACGGTATCAAATGCCTATAATAGTAAGAATGCAACTGCTCAAGTCAATGCCGTAGAATTACAAAGACAGCGTGATGAATACTTTGGGAAAGATAGAACCCTAACTGAAAACACCCGTAATGCTCGAAGAGCGGCAAGGTATGCTAGGTTGGGTCAAGATAATCCTTTTTCGAAAGTTCCGAACTTACCAACACCACCATCAACGGGTGGAGAAGGCTCAACAGGTAAAACGGATTCAGTTGATGCAGCCAAAAGCAAGACCATAGTTATCAATATCAATAAGATGCTCGAAACTGTAAATATCAATGCTCAGAACGAAAATGTGGGACGTTCGATACAGAATGAAGTTTTGGATGCTTTAAACAGGATTTTATTGTCTGGAGACAGATTAGCACTAGAATAGAATGGATTTACTTACAAACTCATTATCGGACATTTACCGTCAACTCTTTGGAGCAACGGGTAAATTACTCAAGGACTTAGCAGGCTCAGCAGAAGGGACAATTATTCGTTGTCCCTTGACATTGAGTTACGCAGGTGATGAACTGTACAATCCCGACTCTTGGAAACTACCTTATGAACCATTGATCAGTGTAACGGGACGTAATGTGATTATAAGGAATCATATTTTGAAGAACCGTGAAAAAGGTACTGTGAAGGAGTTGTGGAGTGCTGATGATTACGAAATAGAAATCAAAGGCATTGTTTCGACTGCCGACAGAACCAAGCTCCCTGAAGCTGAAATCAATCGGCTGAGGTGGTTTTTTGAAGTAAGAAGGACTATTGAGGTTTCGTCACCTTTGCTTGGTTTGTTTGGGATTCAATACATGGCGATTGAGAATATTAGTTTTCCGCATACCGATGGTTACAACTATCAGGCATACGTGATTAAAGCATTTTCAGATAAACCTTTCTTGTTATAATGGCTACTTTTTGGATGTGTCACAAAATACTAATCGCTGGCTCAGAAGTGCAAGGGATTACCAAGGTTGAAATACAAAAGGCTGATGAAAGCTTGTCTGGAGTAGCATATTTGGAGTTTCCAGCCTATAACCAAAACAAGCCGTTTGATGCTGAGAAAAAGTGGAAACGAGGCGATGAGGTGATAATTAATCTTGGATATAATAATGAATATCAAGAGGAGTTCAGAGGATTTGTTAGGGCTATTTCGGTGAATAATCCTTGTGTTATTTCATGTGAGGATGGTATGTATAAGTTTAGGAAAAAGATAGCAGCCAAAGAGTTTAAGAAAGCTGGAGTAGATGTGATTCTTAGCTACGTATGTAGCCAGATTGGCGTAAAGCTTCAAGCTGGAGAAGGAGTTTCAGGATTGAAATATGATAAGTTTATTATTCGCCCAAATGTGACTGGATACGACGTACTGAAAAAGATACAGGAGCAATGGAAGCTAAAAATTAATGCTATTGGAATGGACACCTTATCTGCTAATTTGTCTTACGTGGAACGTACAGGTAAGGTGACTTATGACTTTGCTAACAATGTAAAATCAGCCAATTTGGATTATGTGGTAGAAGAAGATGTGAAGGCTCAAGTAATTGTTCGGGGTATTGGAAAAGACAACAAAGTTACCAAGGACATTGAAGTAGGCGAAAAGGGAGGTGAGGTTGTGAAGCTTCCAGACCAAATGAACGTCACTGACGAAGGTGTATTGAAAAAGATGGCCGAGCAAAAGTTAAAACAACTTCGATACACAGGATACCGAGGCGATTTGACGGGTTGGGGTAAGCCATATTGTGAAGTCGGCTTTACGGCCACGGTAAAAGACCCTGACTTTACGGGACGTGATGGAGGCTATTATGTGAAAGCAATTACCGTGCGATTTTCGAAGGAAACAGGCTATGAAAGACAGGTATCACTAGGCGCAAAACTTAACTAATATGAGCAAAGAACAGGAGATATTACAAAAGTTACAACGAATGCAACGAGCACCAATTGTTCCTTGCATTCCTTGCATGGTAAAATCGGTTGAAGATGATAATACGTGTACTGTTATTTTTCCAGATGGATTTGAGCAAAGTGAAGTTCGTTTGAAGGCAGGTATTGATGAGTCAAAGGAGTTTTTTGTTATCAAACCAAGACCAAAAAGTACTGTGTTGGTGTCACCGTTAGGGGATGAAACTGAAGGTAACTATGTCGTAGTTTCAGTGAATGAAATTGACTCATTGGAGTTGATTTTTAGCGATGAAGATAAAGTGAGTATTAAGGCTGATAAAAAGGCCTGCAAAATCACAAATGATAAGAATGTTCTTGAGGTTTCCAAAGAAAGAATTATGATTCAAACTGAGGGTACATTAAGTGTATTTGATAAGGAGCAGGTAAGTATTGAATCAAAAGTCCCAATGCGGTTAGTAGCCGAAACGGATTTAAAAGAGGTTCTCAATGCTATGAATGACGCTATAAGATTTATGGCAATACAAACTGGTTCAGTTGGTTCAATATCACCTGTTGCTCCAGTCCATAAACAGTTTACAGATAAGGTAGCTTTACTTATTGGAAAATTTACAACTTCATGATAGATATAATGTACGATAGTACTGGTGACATTTCAATAGCTTATGGTGACATAGTTATTGGCGACGGTACTTATCAAAACATCGAGGATGTTTTGATTGCAGACATAGGCTGGCTGAAGTTTGATTTGGTAGGCGTAGGGCTATCTCGGTTCATCAATGATGACTTTCAGGAATATGAAATAGTTACGGCAATTCGTGTCGGACTAGAAGATGATGGAGTGTCTATTCAGGCTTTATCACTCAACAATGGTATTCAGATTGAAGCAGCGTATAAAAAGCAAGCTAGACTTGTAAAGCCTGTATCTGAAAGTGGATTTTCTACTATTCCAATTTATCATACAGTAGCTGAAAGAGAAAGCATATTTGACATAGCCTATAAGTACTATTTGAATGTAGATGCAGCCAAAAGGATAGTTGATTTGAATGGTTTAAATAGCTTTGAATTAGAGGTTGGACAATTACTAAAAATAGACAAGTATTCTGTTGAACCATTTGGGAAAATGCAAACACGTGCTAGGCAATTAGTAACCTCCGAGCCATATACACAAGGCGTTAGTTTTTGGGCAATTGAAACAGACTTTATAATAATAGAATGAGAACTACTGAAGAGTTTTTAAATGACATCAATAATGAGCAGGCTAAATATGAGCAAATAGCTCAATTGGACAACACTTCTGGAGCGTCTGTATGGGGTACGATGAAGAAACTTTTTGCTTATATGGCAAGTCAAGTTTCAAGCCTTATTGATGACCACAAAGCAGAAGTAAACGGCTTGATTTTAGCGCAAAAGGTTGGTTCAGAAAATTGGTACATCAATCAACTAAAGTCGTTCCAATATGGAGACAATATCATAGTAGAAAACGACCGAATAAAGTATGATGTTGTAGATGCTTCGAAGCAAGTTGCTAAGGAGGCAAGTCTAGTCGTTCAGTCCGATAATACTTTGTTTTTTAAGACAGTTGGCCAGTTGGCTGACCTTAAAAGAAGGAGGCTTGAAGATGAGGAATTAGCAGCACTAAAATACTATATGGAAAAGGTTAAGTTTTTAGGCACTAAAATCGAAATTCAGTCTAATAATCCTGATTTAGTGTATGTCAAATGTAAGGTCAAATTAAATAGGCTTTTATTGCGAATAGATGGCAGTTTACTGAATGATTCGGGTACTTTCCCAGTATATAATTCCATGAAAGAATGGCTTGAGAATCGACCATTTGATAGCGTTTGTAACATTGCTTTACTAGAGGCTTTTTTAATGGGATTGCCGTGGGTTCAGGAGGTTTCAGATATTCAAATTTCTTACATGGATTATACTGGAGCAATTACGCAAAAAGACTATTATAAACCTGCGTCAGGCTGGCTTCAGTTTGACCCACAATCGACCATAGAATATGTTTTCTGATTTGAATAGAATTGTGGTGTTACTATTACCACCACATAGGAGAAAGCCAAAATTGATAGCTTTGTCGGTCTCCGTTTTGTCGGTGTTTAAATGGCTTTTAAATGATGTTTATTCATTTGTTAATGAAACTAAAGAGGTGATTGGCTCAAGTGCTCAGGTCGCTGTTATTGAAAAGAATATTTGCGATATTCTTTGTTTACCTATAGGTGTGATTGTGCTTGGTGAGGTGGCCGATTATCAAGGCTATATATCATTAGAAAGTTCAATTGAGTTGTCAGATTCTGACAGAGCCCAAATACAGGATTATATTCAGAAAATTCAGATTGTAGGATTACAGAAACCCCTAATAATAATTTCATGAAAAAGACCAGAGGAGAACTTAAATCTAAATTCCAAAAAAATTCAAAGCCTACTGAGCAAGACTTTGTGGATGTATTCGACTCTCTTTTGCACAAAGATGACCCTTTACCAAATGCAAACTTGGTAGTAGCTACGCAAACCGATGCAGAGCAGGGGGTAAATAATGCCAAATACATGACTCCTCTGCGAGTATTACAAGCAATTAAAAAGATAACTAGATTGGCTAATTTACCAGATCTCAAAGCGGATGTTGAAGACCTTATAAATAGTGGCTCAGGTCAGCCAGCTTTTGCGATTTTAAGTGTCGATGTAGTTAGTGTGGCCAGTAAGCTCAAGGCAACTGTAAACGTAACAAATGCTCTGAATTTAGGGCTTCAGTATTCGGTAGATGATGTTAATTATCAAACATCAAACATATTCGAAAATATGACATCAACAGATTGGTTTTATGTACGCCAATCAAACAATTTCTCAAAGAAAGTAGCCTTTCAAAAGAAGGTAAGTATCTATGCTAGAATTTCCGATTTAACAATCGTTTTAGTCGGTGCAAATTATACGGTTACAGTACTGGTAAATAATCCTAATGGAGTAACATTAGAGTATCGTTTGGATACAGGAGCATGGCAGGATAGTAGTGAATTTACAGGAGTTACCAGCGGTAATCATACCTTTTCAATTCGCAATAAAAACGCTATAACTGAAGGAGATTCGGTTATTAGAGCGGTGGGCAACAGTGCTCTTCCTAACAATATTGTTCCTAAACTTACAATCACTCCAGAGGTAATGTGGAACAGGTTTAGTCCGAACCTTATTCCAAACTTTACTATACCAACAGCTAATCATGCTGAGGTATCTCAAACCTTACCTGTACGCTGGTTCATTTGGGATGCAGCTGCAAGAAACTGCTTTGGGACAGGTACAACCAACACTGAAAAAGCTACTTCAGAGCGTACTAATATGTATGCAAAAGGTATCACTGCTATTGGTCAAAATAGACTCAGAAATTGCCTAGAAATTGAGCAAGACGGTGGCAATTGCTTCATAGGCACAACACCTGTAATGGATGGCTGGAAGGTGGCTGGAAGTCGTTTCTTCTATAATCCAACAGGTGATTTAACAGGCTGGATAGCATTTGCAAAAGCAAATGTAGACTGGACATCTAGCAGGCTCAAGCTTGCACTGGATGCAGACAAATATCCATTGTTTTTGATGTTTCAGGAGTTCCTTGGTGGACTAGCATTCGAAAACAATACCAATAGCCGTGATTATATTGGAACGCTCAGTTTGGCTACATTGGAACGAACAAAAGGTTATGTTGCACAGCTTTATTTATCCGCTCTCAACTCACGTAGTCCATTAGATGAGCTGTATCAAGTTAACAACATTTACAGAAACGATAACTGGAGATTAGCCATCACCTCTGGTACTTATCAAGGTCAAGTCCAGAAAGGTAACAAAAGAGTAATTTGTACTGTGTACATCCAGAATCCTTATGAAATTACATTACCACAAAACTACCAAGTAAAAGACCAATTAGGAAATAACTGGTTTAATGCTAATCATTTTGGAGGCCTTTTTACGGGTAATAGTAGTTTTCAGAGTGTGCCAAACGTACCTCACTGGGCTACTGTTGTAGGTGGATTGGTAGAGGCTAACTATCTTGAAACTGGCTCTACGAACCATATACTCGTTGTGTTGGAAAACTATAACAATGGAGGGCAAGGGTATATTTATAGTCCTGAATTTATGCAGTACAGGGATAATAAGTATATCCAAGAGTTTTCTCGTTACGGAAATATTCTTAACGATGGAAATGGTGATTATACATTCCCTTTATTCAATGAGTCTATTCCAAATTTCATTGCTGAAGGTCAGATTTTATTATCATACTTCTGTGGAGCAAAGGGTGTTCGTTTGCTTAGAGAAGGTGAACTTGATTCGATACCACATACAAAGGATGCAGCACATCCAAGAAGAGGCTCGAAGTATAATGACCTTGATTATGCCAATCTTGACCTTGAGAATAACGTCTATTCGCTTCATGCCATGTGGAGACTAGCCCAAAAGGTTCAGCTAGAATCTGGTGCACAGTACAGCTTTTTTGATATTTGCGATGGCTCAGAGATAATTCTGAATTCAGAAACCGAAGTTAATTATGGTGCAGGATTCGTCAAGTACAAAGCCACAGACTGGTCAAATTATCAAAAGACACCTGTAAGAGCGGTTGTCAATTTGGCTAAAAATGTAATTTTTATTTTGGCTTTTCAAGCCTACGGAGCAGAGCAAAACTCAGTTACCGTAAGATATAATCAAAATTCAAAGAACTTCAGTAAAACAATTACAGTACCAACTGGAGAGCTTGTTATACAAGCTTACAGTTTAAGTTAAATTCTTTTTAATCAATTTTTAACCACTATTTAAACTCAGATTAGGCAATGAGTAAGATTCAATTAAAAACTCCAATTAGTTACTATTGAGGCAAACAACAAATGCTTTCAAAATTACTTCCACTATTGCCACAGCATGAGGTTTACACCGAGGCATTTTTTGGCGGTGGAGCTTTGTTTTTTGCAAAAGAACCATCTAAAGTAGAGGCAATCAATGACGTAAATAAGCAAGTCATAAACTTCTATAGAGTTGCCAAAAAACAATTTGAAAGCCTAAAGGATGAAATAGACTGCACCCTTTTTGCTGAGCAACAGTACCAAGAGGCAAAAGCTATTTACAAAGACCCTGAAATGAAAGAAACAGATGTTCTTCGTGCATGGTCATTATTTGTACTTTCTCATCAAACTTTCTTAAGTAATCTTCAAGGAAGCTGGAAATTTAGCCATGATAGAAATCTAGCTAAAATGTTTCAAAACAAAAAGGATATGTTTGATATAAGGTATGTAAGACGATTAGAGTCTACACAAATATTTTGCCGTGACGCTAATAGAATGCTACTTAATATGGATTGTCCTGAAGCATTTCATTTCGTTGACCCTCCTTATGTAAACACTGTTTGTGGTCATTACGAGGGATATACTGAGAACGATTATGAAAACTTGCTTATCACTCTTTCAAAACTTGAAGGGAAATTTTTATTAACTTCTTTCCCATCTGAACAACTTCAAAAGCATACTGTTAAAAACGGTTGGCATCAAATTGAAATTGTTATGTCATCAGGAGCAAAAACAAGTAATAAAAAGACAGGTGATGAAGCTAAAAAGACTGAAGTAATTACAACAAATTACCCTTTCACTGAAGCTCAATTATCTCTTTTTCAGTAAAAAAAGAACCCTACATGGACGCCTAATCTAACTATACTGTTCAACAGCTGTGTGATGCGTTTCCAAAACGCTTCCATGCAGGGTAAGTCTTGCAACTCACACAGCCACGTTGATACAGTAAGATTAGGCATTACAAAAGTACAAAGTCCTGCTGATATAGCAGGACTTTTTTTGAATTATTACGTTTTGGAGCTTCAGAAAACTTTACATTTGGGTTGAAAAAACTTTACATTTGGGGCGGAAAATTAATAGCCATCATCAAAACAGCCTGATACTTGAGGCTTTTTTTGATAGTATTAAGCGCTTGAATGATATGATTTTT